>ERZ808262.36-NODE-36-length-113308-cov-8.563932_pt1 | contig 113308 bp, 72 predicted proteins | sample MGYA00520895_ERZ808262 | MGnify/ENA primary metagenome ERZ808262 (study PRJEB31516, sample SAMN03275588) | gut metagenome | biome: mammalia-associated habitat; material: feces | host: Papio cynocephalus | place: Kenya | collected 2012-08-02 ...
GAGAATACAAACTTTCAAATTTATGTGCTGCCCTTTCTATTTCAAAAAGAACTTATTATAAATATTGAACTGAACCCCATTTAGTTCACTTAGGGTATCAAACTTTTTTTGTTTATATGGGCAAATAGTTATTTTTTAAGAATTAATATCATGTAATAGTGTTTGAAAAATATGTAAGTTAGCTACTTTTAAGTTTACTATTATCATTCATCAATGCCTTTGATATAATTTCGTTATGGATTGGTTTAATTACTACGGATTAGTCATAATGGTTGTCATTATGATACCGAATATAATTTATGCAATAAAGCATAAAAATCAAGTGGCTGTTTACGATAACAAGGTGGCTATTGCTTTTGAGCAAATTGGTAGATATGGCTCCTTTGTTTTTATGATATTCAATATTCCATACACATATATCGGCTTTTGGTTTTCTTTCGGGAAAATATTTTATATAACTGTAAATGCAGTTTTACTTTTAGGGTATTGCTTGTCCTGGATTGTGCTATGGAATAAAAATGGTATCGTAAAAGCTCTATTACTTTCTATAATACCATCGTTAGTTTTTATTCTTTCAAGCATACTTATTGCAAGTATTCCTTTATTTTTGTTTGCCGTTATTTTCTCTATAACGCATATTCTTATTTCTATAAAGAATGCAAAAAAGGTTTAACAATTATTAAATGTGATGAGTTAATAGATTTTATAAGTGATATAGGAAAGGTAAAAAATAATATGAAAAAGCTAACAAATAAACAATATATCTCTAATTCTAAGGACATATTAAATTACTACGAATTAGAAAATGATAAACCTCTTTTACTTATTCTCCATGCTCAAGCCACAAATTCTACGTCTTTTTTCAAATTAGTAAAGATGTTACATAAAAATTATCATTTTATATTAATCGATTATTATGGTCATGGTAAATCCAGTAAAAATAAAAAGAAGTATAATTTAATATCTTTAGGTAATGATATTATTGAATTTATAAATAATAGATTTAAAGATAAGAAAATTAATATATTAGGACATTCATGTGGTGGACTAATTGCTAGTTATATAGCTTCTAAATTAAATAATGTAAATTCCCTAATAATTGAAGACTCACCATTCTTTGCTAGTCTTGGTGATAATAGGTTTAAAACATTTAATTATCTAGATTTATCAAGCATATCTTATAATTTTACTAAGCAAAATGAAATTGATGATTTTGTATATTATTATTTTATGAATCAGTATGCTTGGAAGCTATTTCCTATAGAATATAGAGATAAAATAAGAAATTCCCTTTCAAAATTTGTAAAAAAATACAGAATTAAGCACCCAAATAAAATGCTAAAAGTTCCATTCTGGCCTAAGAAATTTTTAGAAGTATTTAGAGGTTTAGAAGAGTATGATCCTTACTTTGGTATTTCCTTTTATGATGATTCTTTTAATAAAAATATAGATTATGAAAAACTATTAACGAATATAAAATGTAATACTTTATTTTTAAAAGCTAAGACAACAATTGATGAACATGGTACTATCTTAGGAGCTTTAACTGATGAGCAACTTAATAAAGTTAAAAGTTTAGTTAAAAGGATTGAAATTAAATACTTTGATTGTGGCCATGGTATTCATACTGAATTATTGAAGCCTTATTGTAAATGTATTGATGAATTTTTAAAGATAAACAATTAATTAAAATGATAAATAATATGAAATTTGTAGAAGTCGATTTTAAGAAAACTTTGTCACTACTTTAGATAATTGACTTTCATACTGATCTAATAGTTTTAATGAAACTTCAATTTGTTTGAGTTTGTATATAACTGGGCCTTCCTATTTTAAGTCCATGTTTTTTCCATACCGCTTTTTAGGACACCTGAACATAATGAAAAAGTATAGCGCAGTTATCGATTGATTAAGAGCGATTTTATCAGTTTTTAAATTTATAGTTGCAAGTTGATTTAAAATCTTAAGGTGATGATGGATGAAGAAATATAACGATAAACCTAGATTTTTAGGATTTTAAATTACCTAATCAGAAAGAAATTGAAGATTTTTAAAGTATAAAATATCAAAATACTTGTAAAATTAGATGCAACAAATGTTTCATATTAACTAATAACTAATACTTCTAACTTTATTTATAATGTAAAAATAATTGTTTTATTTTTTTATAATATTATCGAGGTTTATATATGAAAAGAAAAATAGGATTATGTTTATTATTTTCTTCATTATTATTTAGTTGTAATAATCAAGTAAATAATGATGTGATTTATAATAATGGCGAAAAGAAGTTAGATTGCGTTTTAGGTGAATTTAGTGAAAAAGATGGAGTTTACGAATCTAAAAGAGTAAATTCAATCTATTTATTTGATGATGAGTTTAAAGAAGGTAGTTATTTAATGTATCTTAAATCTAATTCATCTTTATTAGAGAATGGATTTATTATTAATTATAAAGATACTTTAAATTATACGTTTATTGGTTTAGATATTTATAATAATTTTATTATTAAAGAAATAAATGATAATAATAAAATTATTTTAAAAGAGATTAAATTAGATGAAGATATTAAAAATGATGAAATTAGATTTGGAATTATTAAAGAGAATAATTATGTACAAGTTTATATAAATGATGAATTTTTAGTTGAATCTATTTTAAATCATAACGAATATAATAAATATGGTTTATTTGGTGGAAGTAAATATACAACTTTTGAAGGATATGAGAAATTAGATAATAATGTATATTTAAATTCTAGCGACTATTATATTAATCGATATGGAAGTTTTATTAATGAAGATTCTAATTTTATTTCTAGTAAAAATAATTCAATTTATGAGAATAGATCAAATAAATTTAATAATGGCACAATAGAATGTAATATTATTTTAAATGGTGATAATACTGATAATGGAATTATTTTTAATATAAGTAATGATACTAATAAATTAAAATATTGGGAAAGTGAAGTTAGTTATTATTACTTTTTTATTAGTAAAAGTGGCTCAGCAAGTTTAGGAAAAGTTAATAATCGATCTTGGTCTACATTGGCTAATAATAATATTACTAATTATAATAATAAGGGTAGTTATAATTTAAAAGTAATAAAAGATAATAGTGAAATTTATTGCTTTATTAATAATAAATTATTTATTAATTATAATGATTTAAATTATCTAACTGGTGATAAATTTGCTATTAGATCTAATGGAAATAAAATTGTATTTAAAAATATTAAGTCGACTTCAATTATTAATAGTAATGATTATAGTTTAGTTAATGTAACTAGTGGAGAAGCTAAGATTATTGAAGATTTTGCAATTAGTAAAGTTAATAATACATTATTAACTTATAATAATATAAGTTTTAATGAAGGAACTTTAAAAGCTAATTTAATTGCAGGTAGTAGTAATAAAAATGGAATTATTTTTAAAGTAAGTGATGATAATTTAAGTTATTATTGGTTATATTTAACTAGTAGTAATCAAGTAGGTTTTTCTAAGGTTGTTAATGGAGTTGAATATAAAGAAATTAAAAAGTTTTTACCATATGGTCGAAATGAAACTACATTATTTAATATTAAAATAGTTATTGATAATCAAGATATATATTGTTATTTTGATAATCGTTTAACTTATTATATTCATGATGAAAATATAATTAATGGACATAAAGTAGGATTAAAATCATGTGGAAAAAATACTAGTGTTTTTAATTTAGAAACTAGTGATGAAAAAGAAATTGAAACTTATGAATATTTAATTTTTGGACATTCTTATACAGAATATTGGTATTCTTATAAAGAAGATTTTAAAGAATATGAAAGTATTTATGATATAGGTATGGGGGCTAGTAATACTTATGAGTGGGCTTATCAATATAATAATGAAGTACCTATGTATAAAGCTCATTTTGGAATTTATTGGAATGGAATTAATGATATTTCTGCTGGATTTGATGCTAGTTTTATTAAAGATAATGTAGAAAAATTATTAACTGAAATTAAAAATAAAAATAGTAATTTCGAAGTAGTTTTACTTGGTGTTAATAGATGTCCTTTTGCAATTAATTATCGTAATAAGATTAGTGAAGTTAATACTTTATATAAAGAATTATCTAATAAATATGACTTTATTCATTATATTGATACAGAATTACTTTATTGTGATAGTAATGGAAATGAATTAAGTAAATATTTTAGTGATGGTCTTCATCCAAATAATGAAGGATATAAGATTGTAGCAAAGTTAATTAAAGAAACATTAAATAAAGTTAATAAGGAATAGTGATATGAGAAATAGAAAAATTATATTTATATTAAGTAGTGCTTTAATGCTTACTAGTTTAGCTAGTTGTGATAATAATAATGATCTTACTTTATTAAACGAAAGTAAAAAAGATGTCAATGAATATATAGATAGTTTTGATTATTCACCTTATAAAATAGAAGAGCAAAATATAATTAAAGAATTATTTATAAAACTTCAAGAATTAATTAAAAATAGTAATGATGTAGATGAAATTAAAGCGATGTATGAAAATGTTTTAGATACTATATCTAATTTAAAAACTATTAGTGATTATGAAAAGATTGAAGATGAAAAAAATAAAAATGAGTTGGAATTAGCAAAGATTAATAAAATAAAATCATTAAATTATCACGAATATGAGAATATCTATCGTAAGGAAGAGTTAAGTAAAATTAATAACGAAAAGAATAAAATAATTGATGAAATTAATAAAGTTACTTCGCTCGATGATTTAAATAATATTAATTTAAATACATATAATAATTTATTAAATAATAGTAAAACTGATAGTAATTATTTAATGAGTGAAATTTTAAAGTATAACATTGATTCTAGTTGGGATTTAGTCAATGAACATCGTGACCAAATGAAACTAAATGATGATTATACAATAACTACATATGATGATGGTTATGCTTTAGATACTAGTTTATATTCATTAGATAATTTAAATTTAGCTTTTTCAATAAACACTAATAATTATGTGACTTTTGCAGGAATCTTACTAGTTAATGAAAATAGTAGTAAAGATGGATTAAATGGATATGGAATTTTTGCTAATCGAGCTAGCGATCATGAATGGTATCAAGTTTGGTATTTAGAAAATGCTTATGGAACTAATAATAATGCAAAATATCAATATATTGGAGGATGGGTATACACTGATTCTTATCCTAATGGGAAAGTTACTAATAATATGATTAAAGTCTCTATAAATGATGATACTTTAATCATTTATAAATTAGAAGATTATAATAAATATCTTGAAAATGCTAAGCAATGTAAAGTTGATTTAACATTTAATGGCTTATATAAAACTAGTGAAACATATCATTTTGGTATAATTAGTTGGTCGAATGGTGGTAATTCATTTAATTTTGAACTTGGTTATATCGCGAATAAAACACCAATTAGTGGAAACGAAAAAGCTAAAGATATTTTTAATAAAGAAATTAATAAACTTGATTATTCAATTTGTTCAAAAGAACAAATAGAAAAAATAAATAATAAAAAAGATGAACTTAATAATTTAGATATTAATAGCGAAGGATATTATTCAAAAGCATTTGAAACTTTAAATTACATAAATAATGAAATAACTTTGGCTATTACAAACTTAAAAAATTCTATTAATGAATATATTAAAAATTTTAATTTAACTTTATATAGAGATAAAGAAAAAGAAATAATTAATGGTTATTTTTCTAGTTTAAAAATATTTATAAATACGAGTAATGACTATAATAAAATTAATAAATTATTTATAGAAACTAAAGAAAATATTGACACTTTAAAAACTGATGAAGATTATAAGAAAATTGAAGAAGAAATTAAAAATAATCTTGATTTAGCAAAGAAAAATAAGATAAATCAATTAGTTTTACCTTCTATTAATGACTATAGACAAGAAGAAATTGACAAATTTAATAGCAAAATAGAAGAATTAACAAATTCAATAAATGCCTTAAATGACATTGATGAAGTAAATAATTTTGATATATCTTCTTATACTGACTTAGTTAACACTTCTAAAAATAATGCTCAACATACATTAGATGAAATAATTAATGCAAATATATTAGCTAAATGGAGTTTAGTTAATGATCATAAAGCTCAAATGACTTATGATAATCAAAACGAAATTACTACTCATGATGATGGTTATGCTTTAACTAATCAAACTTATTCTCTTAATAATATAGATATGATTTTTTCAATAAATACTAATGAGACGATGGGATATAGTGGAGCTTTATTTGCTAATTTAGATGAGGAATATAGTGGTATAAATGGTTATGCAATTTTAATTAATACAGAAGGTAATAATCAACATTTAAGAATTTATAAAATTATTAATGGATATGGAAATTCCGGACCTAGTGATTATCCTTATATTGGTGGATGGGTATTTAATGATTCTTACCCTAATGAAACAGTAAATAATACAAAATTTAGAATAATTATTAATAATGGTATTTTAAAAGCATATAAAAATAGCGACTATGAAATATATAAAGAAGAAGCTAAAGGGATTAGTGTTGATTTAACTAATAACGGAGCCTATCAAATTGAAGATAATTATCATTTTGGTTTATTAACCTGGGGGAATAGTAGTCGTTCATTTAAATTTGAATTAGATAAATTTGATTGTGGTACTATCTTATCTACTAATGATGTTTATAAAAATTATTTCGTTTATAAATATAATAGTTTAGATTTATCTTTATTAGGTACAAATTCATTATCTTTAATTAATGCTAAAAAAGAAGAAATTGAATCATTAACTAAAGATGATAATTATGTTAATAAAATTATTGAAGCTACAAAATATATTGATGAAATCGCAAATAATGAAAAGGTAAATAATTCTATATTAATAATGGATAATATATTTAGTTTAGATAATGCTACTTCTTCAAGCTGGGATTTAGTTAATGAGCATGCTTTAAGTTGGACTCATAATGAAGGAACTAATAGCGTTACGACTCCTAACGATAATATTTTAGCAGGATGGAGATTAACTAAAGATGAATATAGTGATATTAAGATGAAAATTAATATCTCTGGCGTTCAACAAGCTAACCCATATAATGCTTATATTTCAAAGGCATTCTTAATAGGTGCTAAATCAAATGGAAATTATCCTAAAGGTTATGCTATTACTTTATATCAAAATGGGAGTGATGGATGGATTCAAGTTCATTATATGAATGGAAATGGTAATGGAAGTAATGACCATGAGTTTATTTGTGGTGTTCAATTTCTAACTAATAATCAAGATATTGAAATTGAAGTAAAAGGAAAAGAAATAAAAATTTATTATGAAGGTGGTAATTTTATTTTAACTAACCTAGCTACTAATAAAACTTCATTTACTTTAGATAATTATGAAGGTGGTTCTATTGGTGTATTTAATTGGGATGATGCCCAAATTGGTTCTGCCTTTACCTTAAAAGAATTTTTAGGAAAAAAGATTAATTAATTTTTAATTTTAATGTAATTGATTTAGAATTGATTTAATTAGTTCTAAATTCTTTTAATGACTTAGTTCTATATCGCTTTTTAAACTTGATATGGACTTTATAATTTAGAATTTTTCGTTTTATGGAGTTTATGTTAGAGAATTTATCAATGATGTTAGCTTGAGATAAATATTCTAACAAAACTCCTTTTTAATACATAGAAAAAAATAAATACTTTGTTTTACATCTTTACTATCATAGATGATATGAAACTAAATCATTAAATATAAACATTTAATTTATATTAAATCGCAGGAATTATAAGAGGCGAAAATTATATCTTCAAATTAAATTTTTTATTTATATTTTATTGTATCATTTAACTTCCCTACTAATTAAAATATTGAAATCATAATATTTTGAATATCAATTTGAATACTAAAAATGATTATTGTTTGATTATAAAAATAGAAATAAAAAGCAGACATAATGATAAATAATTAGTGTAAAGAATATGTAAAATTTATAAAAATAAGTTGATTTTTGCATACTTTTATATTAAAACATTGTAAATAAAATAAGAATTGGAGGATTTCAATATGAAGAAAAGTTATATAGTTCTTGTATGTGCCTTAACTACTGCAGTATTAGGCACCTCAATAGGTTTATCTAGTGCAGCTTTAGCTTTTTCTGCTAATAATAAAAAAACAGTTGTCGAAGGTCTAAAAGGCGATACTGGCGAAACTGGTCCAAAAGGAGATAATGGCTTAACAGCTTATTCTAATACATTACTTCCTACTCAAAATGGTAAAATAATTCCTAACGTTGGTAGTGCAATTGTTGGAAGTGAAATAGTATTTACTTTCATTCCAGATGATGGCGCTAGATTAGTTTCTATTGATGTGTATAAAAATAATCAATTAAAAACATATTATAATGGTTTTGATAAGGAGATTGTTAATAATACATTAACGTTACCTATGATTGAGGGTGGATATGTAATTGGTGCCACTTTTGATAATAGTGAATCTAAAATTTTTAATGGTGGTAATGGTACAATTGAACATCCATATTTAGTAGGTTCTGAAGATTTTTCAAGTATTTATAAGTATGCAAATTCTAGTACTTATAAAGATATTTATACTTACTATAAAATTGAAGAAGCTAATGTAAAAATTACTAATTGGAGAATGTTTGCATTACATGGAAGTTTTGATTTTAATGGTGCATCGATAGATAATAATAAAAATTTTATATTTTCATCTATTCGTGGAATATTAGATAATCCAGGTAAGGTTTCTAATTTGACAATTAATAATTCTTCTATTTCAACAAGTGGATTTGGTGGCAGTCTTGCTTTTAATCCTGATGGTAGTGTTATTGTTGAAAATGTTCATATTAATGGTGGTAGTGTAACTGGTGAATGGGGTGCAGGATCATTCTTTGGAATGATTCAAAAATCTGATCACATGGATTTAAATGGCAAAAACGAAATTAAATTTATTAATAGTACATCAAGTTTAAATATTACTGGTGGTTTAAATCAAATTTCTGGCTTTGTTGGTCCATTCCGTATTTCTGATGGATTTGGAGAAGGATTTAAAATCGAAATTAGTGTTGATAAAGATTCAAAATATACAGGAAAGTTAAGTGTTGTAAATTCTAATGCTAGTGATATAAAAGCAAAGGCTGATTATGTTATTGCTGATGATTGGCCTGATAAGGTTTATAAGTATTGCACAGTAAATGTTGAAGATGTTAATAAGCTAGCTGATGTCACAAGTTCATCTTATTCTGACACATATACAATTTATACTTATAAAAACACTTTAAGTCTTACAAAAGAAGAGATTTATAATACAGCAGATGGTAAAAAAGATTCAGCTTATAAAACTGATGTTAATACATTTAAAATCGCTAAAGTAGATAATGCTGTTAAAGCTTCTATATCTATGTCAATTGGTGTTACTGATGCAAATTTAGTTTACGCAATACCATTAGAAGAATTAACATCAACTACAAAAGATGGGGAAAAAGAATACTTTGTTACCAATAAAGCGAAATCATATAAGATTGGTATAAACGGTCATTTTTATGATCAAACAGGTGCTAAAATTACTACTAGTACTCCTAAATGGGATTTAGAAGAATTACAAGATTCTATTAATTATAAAATTAGTGGTGAATATTTAATGGTTCAAACATCTAAATCTGTTGAAAGCGGTATAAATTCACATAAATTTGGTTTATATGGTGCAAAAACATTGATTACTCAATACGATAAGAATAACAATATTGTTGGTCAAACTAGTGTTTATTTTGCACATCAATCAACATTTGAAGAAAATAAATAAAATTATAGATAATATTTACGGAGAATTTTAATGAAATTTACTACTTTTAAACTTAAACTACATTCAATATTTATTTATTTGGTCTTATTTGCTATTTGTGTTTTTATATCAGGGTATTTTCTTGATTATTCATTTACTAATTCTGGATTATTTGTAAGGATTTGTAACGCTTTTAAAATTCCAGTTGTAAACGCCGATTATCGTGCTTGGTTTGTCCTACTTTTTACAACTTTTTTATTGTTAGTAAATATTTTTACAATCCTTGTAATAAAAAGATTTGCCGAGAAGAAAGGAAAAACACTTTCTGATAATCGCTATTTTGCTATTAGTTTAGTCGCGAGTATTGGCTTATTTTTATTAATGATTCAAATTGATATCTTATCATTATTACCTTTTAGAGTAGACTATTTTAAAAACGCAATGATATTTTTAGGTAGTAGTTATTTATTTGGCTTTTTCCTCTTTATAGCTATTAGTATTATTCTTTCTCTTATTTACCTTTTCTTAAAAAAAGTAATTCAAGACAGTTTAAATCATAAAACGTCAATTATAGATAAAGAATTAGATTTAAATGAAGGAGAGGATAATTCAATGCAAACAAAAGAAGAAGTTTTTCCAGGTCTATGTTATATAGATTCTATTTATGAAAATAAACAGACTGAAGATATTATCGATAGTAATATTAATTTAAAAGATTTTGTTTCACGTTTTAGACTTTATTTAGCACAAGAAGAAAAATTGTATTTTGATGAAACGATTTTACGTGAATTTGTTGCTGGTATGGCTTCAAGTCACTTAATTATTTTAGAGGGTCTTAGTGGAACTGGTAAATCTTCTTTAGCTAGACATATTTCTACTTTTATTGGAGAACAATCATATTTTGAGTCAGTTCAAGCTTCTTGGCATGATAATACATCAATTTTGGGTTACTATAATGATTTTTCAAAGAAATATAAGGAAACTGAGTTTTTAAAGAGACTTTATGAATTTACTTATCGTCCAAATGATATAAATATTATGGTTTTAGATGAAGTTAATATTTCAAGAATCGAATATTACTTTGCTGATTTTCTTTCGATTTTAGAATATCCTTCTGATTTATGGAAAGTTAAGATTATGGAACTTCCTTTTGGGTTTGTTGCTCCTAATCATTTAGAACATGGATTTGTTAAAATAGGCGTGAATACTTGGTTTATTGGCACCGCTAATAAAGATGATTCAACATATACTATTACTGATAAGGTTTACGATCGTGCAATTTCTATTTCATTTAATAGTATGAATATTCCTTTTGAAGTAAATGAAGAGATTAAACCTTTACATATTTCTTATCAATATTTGGAAAAGTTATTTGATGATGCTAAAAGTAATGAGAATTACAAGCTTACAAATAAAGATATTGAAGATTTCCAAAAGATTACTGGCTATATTTATGACACTTTTGACATTGCTTTTGGTAACCGTGTTTGGAATCAAATAATTACTTTCGTTCCAGTATTTATTGCTTGTGGTGGAACAAAACTAGAGGCGTTAGATTTCTTGTTAGCTAGAAAGTATTTATATAAAATTCAAGGTAGATATGAAAGTTATATTAAGCCAGGTATTTTAAATTTAAAAAATATGATTAATAATATCTATGGAAACGATAATTTTAAACAAACCAATAAACTATTAGATAATATTGTTCGCAAATTATAATTATGATTAATGATTTCTTAAATGATACATTAAATAAAATGAAGGATTCCTTAAGAGGGGATTCCTTTCGTAAGGCAATTAAAAAAGGGTATATTCCGTTATCAACTATTTATGATGAAGTTGAGTTAAAAAATAGTCTTGATGAATTTATTTTTTGCTTAGAGAAAATATTAACTATTGTTAATAAACCTCATTTTCAAACTAGTACTCAAGAGGTTTTAAAATTAAGTGTAGCTGCTTCAAATATTACTTCTAATCAATTTTTAAAAACAATGAGGAATCCTTCTTTATGGAAGGAAAATGATGAAGGTGTTTATCCTGAAAAAGTTTTTACTTCGGAAAAAACTGAAACAATAAACATATATGAAAATCGTTTTATAATCTTACTTATTTCTAAAATTGAAAATGAACTTTTATATATTATTAACGAATACAAAGATAATCATCAATTTTTGATGTCAAAAATGACATCAAAAAATTTAACCTTTGAGGCTAATAGTCCTTTTACTAATTTTTACTTTTTAAAGTTCCCTTATAGTTTTGATATCTTATCTAATAAAAATGATAATGATTTAGAAAATAAAATTCTAAAAATTCAAAGTATGTTAGCAATAATTAAACAAACTAATTTTTATTGTTTACTATCAAAACTTCCTCCTATTGAAAATATTATTCCAACTAATATTTTAGTTCATGAACTTTCATATAATTATTGTTATAGATTCTATGTTAAGAATTTTTTAAGTAAAACTTCAAATAGTGATAATCTTTACTATAATTTTGTTATTTTAACATTATTTAGTGAATTGCCTTTTCCAATTGATGATGAAAGAGTAAAACTTAGATTCGATGAATATGATAGACTTCGTTTTGAGGCTTCTAGAGTTAAAATTGGTAATGTTGTTATTAGATTATCGGAAGATAAAAATAATCTTGGTTTTATTCTTAATACTCTTATTTTAGATAAAGATGAAAATATTCTTGATTCTTCCTCATATTATTTATTAATAACCAAAAATTATAATAATGAAAATAGTTCGTTAATAAATAACTTTTTAAGAAACAATCAAGATAAGTTTAATGATTCATTTATTATTACATTAAACAATACGACATTAAATCAAGATCATATTTTAAATATTAAACTTTATAAAAATAGTTTCAAACTCATTTGGGAAAATTTTATTAAGCAAATGACTTTTTTTATTGATTTTAATAATGACACATATTACTTAAATAATTGCCCAATTTGTGGGAGTGATTTAATAATAAATGATAATAATGAAAAAGTTTGTGCTAATTGTCATAGTCACTATCATGTAATTAGTAAAGATCATAAAAAATTACTATGGGTGAATAGTTTCTTTAAAAAAGATTATTCTAAATAGTTATCGAGTATTTATTTAATTTTAATCTCGAAAGATAAACTTAAAGTTTTTTAAATATTTTTTGAAATTCATAAACAATTCTTAAGTAAAAATGTTTGAGATTAAAAATAATCTTTTATAATATAGCGATAAATTTTAAAAATAGTTTTATGGATATTTATCACAAATTTTACTAACTTCTAATTAAAATGTTTGAAGATTAATTATAAAAATTTAATAAAAGAATTTATTAGACTTCAAATGAAGAAATATTTAGAAAAATTATTTTGTTTAATAATTCTTTTAAATCTTTCAATAAAGAAATTATAGGAAAAGTAAGAGTTCATATTTAATTTTATAAAAAATGTTAATAAAAAATTAAACATTTAAACAAAAGTTCAACATAAAAATATATAAAATAAATGATTTATTAATTAAAATTTTATTAATTTTAAATCAAAAAATAATAGACTACATCAAATAAATTTATCAATAGAATTCCTAAAATCAATATTACTTTATTTATAATGTTATAAAATTAATTTATTTTTTTCTAAAATAATGTTGTAAGCGCTTTCAAGCGCAATGAGATTTTTATAAAACTCATTAAAATAAAAGGAGTATTATATGAAAAAAAGATTACCTTTGATGTTATTATCAGGAGCCTTATTAACTTTTGGTTTAACATCGACTGCACTTACATCTTGTGGTAAAGAGCCTCAACAAGAAACAAAAATTGTTATTAATGGCGTTAGTATTAAAGATGTAGAAGGTGAAGATATCGACACAGATGTTTTTGATAATAGTGAAATTAGTTTAAAAGCTGTCGTTGATACTGATTCTAAAGAAGCAAAAGCTAAAAAAGTTAGCTGGAAGATTGATGATGCTAGTAAAGATTTTGCTGGTATTACTAGTAGTGGTACATTAACTATTGATAATATCCATAGCGGAACTAAAGAAATTATAGTTACCGCAACTAGCCAAATTGATGAAACTAAGTTTGCAAGTATCACATTAAATGTTAAACACTCACTCATTGATTTAAATAGATCGACTGATTTAGATACAGAAGATTATTATAGTGAAGGTAGATTAAAGCAATCTGATCCTACTTCAAATACATCAATGATTTTTGCTGATGTTTATAGTAATAAATGGTATGTTGAAGCAGAAATTAGATTAACTTCATTTGATGAAACAGATAGTTACCCAAAACTTGGTATTATGACTGGAACTAGCCAATATGGTGCTTGGCAAGATACTAAAAATCCATACGCTTTCTTCTTTTTAGATACTGCAGAACCTAATAAAAATAACGAATGGGCTAATGCTTCATTTGTTAGTAATACTGAAGGATATGGTGATTGGGATTGGGCAGGAAGTGGCTCAAATTATGTTACCTTAACCCCAAGTTATAAAAAGAATGAATATTTTAAATTAGGTGTTTTAAGAAACGGTACTGATTATTATTTCTATTATGGTAATAGTAGTGATGATTATAAATCATTTAAAGCTTATAAACATATTAGTTGGAACGAAGTTGGAAGTGAAGATCCTAGTTATGCTTGGATTGGTGGATTTAAAACAGCTAGTGAATCTAAAAACTTTAGAGCTTTAGAAGGTGATGCAGTTGATTCGTTATTTAATACTGAACCAACAAAGTTAACATTAACTAAGAGTAGTGAAATGTTAAAATCTAATTCTTCTTATCAATTGGATGTTAATTCTGATGTCTTAGTTTTTGATAGAACAAAACTTAAATATTCAACAAGTGATGAGTCTGTAGCTATAGTTGATGAACATGGTTTAGTTACAACTAAAGAAGTTGAAGGTACTAAAGAAGCTACAATTACTGTTACTTATGGTGAAGGCGAAAAAGCTATTACTACTACCTTTAAAGTTTTAGTAAGTGATGATCCAGCTAATTATGTCGTTTTAGATGGTAAGATGGATGATGCTATATATACTGAAACAGTTAAAAATAATAAATTTACATTAAGACATAACAATGTTGCAGATGATACTTTCCATATCGATTTCTACGCCACACGTAATTATAATGGTGTTTATATTTTTGCTGACTATTATGTAGATGAATTAAAAACAAGTAATAATCCAGGAAATTGGTGGGAATTTGATAATTTTGAAGCTTATATTGGAACAGAAAAAGATGTAAGTGCTTCAGGTCAACGTTGGGCAAGTGTTACAAGTGGAACAAAGGCTAACTATGATGGAAGATTCGTTAGTGATGATTTAAATACTGAAGAAGGTAAGCCTCATAATTTCCATTTTGAAGTATTCTTAGATTATGCTTCAATTGGTGCTGGTATTAATATTGATACACCTTTAACATTTAGAGTTGGTTCTAATCCTGTTGGTAAAATAGGATGGACACCATGTTCATGGATGGATAGTAAGGATCCAGCTGATTACTTAAAGATTACTAAAGATGGATTTAATAGATATTTTGCTGAAGCTGAATATTGCTCAGAAGGTCACACCTATGGTGAGTGGATAGTTGATACTAAAGAAACATGTAAAACTGATGGTGAAAAACATCATGTATGTAAATATTGTGGACATAGTGAAACTGAAACAATTCCTTCTATAAAAGGTGAACATGTTTATAATGAAAGTGATTTAAAAGTTACTAAAGAAGCTACTTGTTTAAATGAAGGAATTGCTGAAGCTACTTGTACAGTTTGTGGTGATAAATTCAATGTAACCTTACCTATTGATGTTGAACATCATGAAGGTAGTTATACTAATGGAGAGTGGAGTTGCTGTCATAATCGCTTAGAAAAAACCGTTAATTTTAATTATCCTGCTGCACAAGATTGGAAAGCTAGAAATTATGCATTAGGTGTTTTATCTAGCAATTCAGATTGGACAATTACAACTGATATCGATATGGTTAGAACTAATGGAAATAGCGATGCCGCTAGAGGTTGGGCTGGACAAATTGAAGTAGCTGATGATGATGGTAATTTCACTGATAAAGATGATAATAAATGGGTTTTTAGACAAGATTGGTGGGGTTGGGGACATTATAACCCTGCTAATGGCGGAAATTATGCTGATGATGCAGTTAATAGAGAAGGAAATTGCGGTGGTGGTAATTTTGATGCACCTGAAACATTTACATTTGATGATTATAAAGGAAGTGTATTAGATAATTGTAATTTAAAACAAACTTATAGTTATAGTGCTACTACTGGTAAGGTTAAAGTTGTTACTATTGTTACTGCTTTAGAAGGATCTTTAAAGGGAAAACAATTAACAATTACTTATGAATCACTTGCTTTCCCTAAAGGAAAGAATATGTTAGTAGCATTTGGAATGCTTTTCCAAATGGAAGGTACTCATACAATTAAATCAGTTAAGATTACTGGCGATGTTGTTGAAGGTCCACATGCTCTTGATAATACAGTTGGTTTAGTTACTGAATAATTTAATTAATTAAGTAATATTTAAAAAGCATAAAGATAATTCTTTATGCTTTTTATTGATTTATTGGTTATATAAATTTATTCTAAATATATAAGTAGAGGTAATAAATGAGTTTAGTTAAGCAAGTTGGATTAAAAGAAATCGCATATGCTTTAAATGTTTCTACTAATACTGTTAGTAGAGCTCTTAGAGATTGTGATGATATTAGTGAAGAAACAAAACAAAAAGTGCGTATAAAAGCAATTGAAATGGGTTATAGTCCAAATAATGTTGAAGAATACGTAAAAAAAGGTATGAAAAGAAATATTGCCTTCGTTGGTAATGGTTTTGTTAATCAATATTATATGGTTATGTGCAATGAATTAATATCTTTTTTAGATACTGAAAAATATGATTTTAATGTTGTAATTTCGAAAAATGAATATCTAAATAGTAATGATATGAAAAGATGTATTTTGCAAAGAATCGATGGAATCATAACTTTTATGGAACCTACACCAGAAGCTTGTGAAATTGCAAAACTTTATGGAATACCTGTAATGCTTATTGGACGTCATATCTCGAATAATTCTATAGATCAAATCTATACTGATGATTATTTAGGTGGACAACTTGCTGGTCAATATTTAATTGAGACATTAGGATGTAAAAGACTAACTTATTTAACCTTTGAAAATGTAGAATGTTCTAGTCGACGATATTATGGATTTTTATCTATTTCACAAAAATATAATTTACCAGTGGATTTGATTTATGTTAAAGATAAAAATAATATTGATGTTGATGACTTAATTTCTAAACAATATGATGGAATTTTCTGTTTCAGTGATGAATTAGCGTATTTATTACTTTATAAGGCCAGTTGCAATGAAGAAAAAGATGAAAATTTTAAAAATGTACATCTTGTTGGTTATGATGCTTTAGCTCATCGAATTAGAGGGCTTAAAAGAATAACATCGATTAATTCTAATTATCATGATATTGCTAAATATGCAATTGAAACTATGTGTAAACATTTATCTTGTCCAAAAGATGAAATTGAATATGAAGAAAAATGTTTTCCTGTTAAGCTATATCGTCGTCATTAGTTTTTAAATCTTTATTTAAATAGATGTATTTAACTGTTGCTCCACCCATAATAATTACACTTATTAACCAAGCTAATGGAGTAGAAAAACAAATACCGATATAAGATTCATTACTTAATGGATTATTAAAATTAATTAAATAAGGTAAAGCAAAACAAATTGTTGCTCGAGCTATTAATTCCCCAATGCCACTAAAGAAAGGAATTAATGGCTTTTTTATTCCTTGTAGAGTTGATCTAGAAAGTTGAAGTGTACCTTGTAAAATTAAACTAGGAACAACCGCATATAAATATCTTGAGCAATAAAATTTAATCATTTCTCCATAAACTTCATGATTAACTTCATCTTTAGTTAAAAAAATGTAAGGAACATATTTAATTAGTGGCGTAACAATGATTAAAACTAAAACACAATAAATTACATCTAAAATAAAACAATCTTTAATACCTTTTTTAATTCGATTATATTTTTTTGCTCCATAATTTTGTCCTATAAAACTAAGTAAAGCACTAGCACTTACTGATAATGGCATAGTAATATAGCCTTCAAATGATGTGTAACAAGCACTAGCTTTACTAGCCATCGAGGAATTGATACCATCTATATTTATTACTCCAAATCTATTAACTTGGCTTGATTGAATAAAAGATCCAATAAATAAAATTGACCATTGTAATCCTAAGGGCATACCCATTTTTAATTGACTAATTACAATCTCTTTATCGAATTTAAATTCATTGAAATTAAATCTTAAATATTTGTATCTTTTAAATATGTAAAATAAAGTTATAAAAGTAGTAATTAAATTAGCAAATAATGTAGCCAGTCCAACACCAATGACTCCTAATTTAATTACATAACTTAATAAAAATGCGAAGCTAATATTTAAAACTGTAGTTAAAAAAGAAAATAATAAAGCAAAAAATGAATCGCCAATTGCTCTAAGAAAATTTCCTAATAAATTATTCATTAATAAAAAGATGAAAGAGGCTAAAATGACCATGAAATAATTTTTAGCATCTAATAAAAAAATCTCTTGAACATTTAATAATTCTAATAAAATATCAAGTAATAATAAACCAATACTTGTGATAAAAACACTTATAATTATTGATAAAAATATCGAATTTATGAGATTTTTTTTGACTTTATCATAATTTTTTTCACCGATAGCATTGCTTGATAAAATAGCAAAACCACTAGAAGATCCATAAGCAAAATTAAAAAGCAAACTAGAAATAGAACTAGTTACACTAATAGAAGTAACAGCATCTCCGCCGATAGAAAATTTTAAGACTAATGAGTTTATTAAACTAAAAGCATTACCAAGTAAACTTGATATAAGAATCGGAAAAGCAAATACTAATATTTTTTGATATGGTTTACCTTTAGTTAAATCTTGTTGTTTAAAAGGATTTAATAAATTCATAAGATAGTAATATGTTAACTTATAATAAGTAAAAGTCAACATTATTAATAAAGTAAAATAATGCCTATCGGCAATAGAATATTGACTATTTTTTTTGTAAAATATTCTTAATTATAATAAGAGGTATTTTATGAAAAAAAGTATTAAATTCATGACTATGTTAGGAGCGATGAGTTTATTAACTGGTTGTGGAAAACAAAATAATGATCCTAAACCTATCCCTGAAGATGACAAAGTTCATTTATTTATTTTGGCTGGACAAAGTGGCGCTAGAGGAAAAGCTTTAAATTCTGATTTATCTAGCGAAGATAGTAAGACTAATAAAGATATACAAATTTTTGCTGATGGCTATACAATGCCTGAACTTAATAATATTCCTGAAACAATTAATAGCAAGATAAGACTCAAAGATACAGCTCCTGGATTTGGTGATTCTACAAATGAATTTGGACCTGAACTTGGTATGGCTAAAGCTTTAAAAGCAAGATTTCCAAAAACTGAGGATGATTTATATCGAGCAGGGATTATTAAATTTAGTGCGTGTGGCTCGACTTTTTATGATGATTGGATGAGTGAATCTACAGTTAGTGATGAAAGTTTAAAAATTAATCGAGATAAATTAGTAACTAATGAAAAATTAGATAAATTAACTGGACCTTTAACTAATAATTTTTATCAAATTATAGATAAAGCGATTGAAACATATTCTGATTTAGGCTATGAAACTGTTATTGATGGTGTAATTTTTGTTCATGGCGAACAAGATGCTAAATATGATGAAAATATGGCAGTTTATGAAAAAGCTTTAGAAAACTTTATTAAAGATGTAAGAGGTTATGTTAACAACGATGATTTACCTTTTGTTATCACGGAAGCTTTAACTAATAGTGCTAAATATTCAAATAAATTAAGAGAAATTCAATATAAAGTTGCAACCAATACTAAAAATTGTATTTATGTTGATACTAGTGATTTATATACAAATACTTTTGAGCCTTGGCATTTTGGAGCAGAAAGTAACATTACTTTGGGAGAAAGAGCAGTAAGCGAATTGATTAGATTAAAAGATAATCGTGTTATAAAAGATTTTAAAGAAACGATGATTAATCTTCCTATTAATGCTAAAGTTGATTTACCTAAATATTTGACTGCTATTTTTGAAGATGATAGCGAAGCAATAGTCCCTGTTAGTTATAGCGAATATGATAATACTAAATTAGGTGAAGCAACTTTAAAAGTAACAGCAAATTATAACACTCATGAATTTAGTAAAGATATCAAAATAAATATTACGAATGACCCATATGTTGATGGAGTCATTAACGAATTTACTTATAATGAAAATGAAACAAACTCAATTGGAGATAAAGTAAAATTTAGTGTAAGTAAAAACGATGAAGGTATATTTATTCAAGCAAAAGCAAGTGATAATGATATTTGGACTGATGGAGAAGCTTGGCATACAGGTGACATGGGGCAAATGAATAAAAATGATGATTTAGAAATATTTTTAGATGCTAGTGGAGATAGTAATGAAGCCACTTCTAGATATTCTATATTCTTAAGTAGTGCAAATTTATTAAGAGTATATGATAAAGGCACAGATACTAGTAAAGATGACACTAAATTAGCTAATGCAAATTTAGTTTATAAAGGAAAAGCTAATAATTTCATTCATCGTGTAAATACTTTTGGAGATGTTAATGGTGGTAGTAACAATGGAATGAACATGGAATTATTTATCCCATATAGCGATTTGAATATTAAAGATCCTAGTAAAATTAAAATGATGTTTAAATATCGTGATGTATCAAGTAAAGATAATGGTAAAACTAAAGAAGTTACATCTTATTATTTAAAAAAAGACAAGGAAGACAATACAAATTTTGAGAAGAATTTAAAAAATTATTTTGATTTAGAAGAGTTAATTTAAGATTATGGAAGTTTTTGCAGCAGATCCTTATATTTTGTATGATAAAAATAGTGGATATTATTATTGTTACGCGACTAGTGATTTAAATAATAATCATTTTAGTATACACCGATCTAAAAACCTTAAAGATTGGGAATTTATTGATTATGCTTTAAAGATTAATAGCAATCATTGGGGCAAGGATTGGTATTGGGCACCTGAAGTTTATTTTAATAAAAATAACAATAAATATTATATGTTTTATAGCGCTAAAGTTAATGATAAATTAGTTAAACAATACTTTGATACTAATGACTATGAAGAGTGTTGTAAGATTGGTGTAGCAACTAGTGACTCACCTTGTGGACCATTTATTGATATTGAAAATAGACCTATCGACTACTTTCCATATGATAGTGATAAAATCGATATTAATTTAATATCTAATAATAAAAACGATGGTAATGTTTCTTTAAATGATATTAAAAAGGCAAAAAAAGGATATTATTTATCACTAATTGATGCTAACTTATTTTTTGATGATGATGGTAAAATTTACTTATATTATTCAAGATGTTGCTATCGTAATTGGGTATATGATGATAGCTTAAAGAAATTTATTGAAGAAAGTAATATTCTTTGTGTTGAATTAGATAATAAATGGTGGTTTGATAAAGAAGGTAAAATGATGCCAACAATATCAAGTAAATATATCGGATATGATGAAGAAAATCATAAACGTAAAGACAAATTTGTTGAAATTATTTCCTATCATAAAGACCCACAAAATTGGGAAAATGGACACGTTAATGACTATAAGTTATATAATGGCACAAAAAAGGATCGTCGATGGAGTGAAGGAAGTACTTTATTTTATCGATACATTAATGATAAAAAAATATATTTTATTACTTATTCATGTAATAATTATGAAAATGAATATTATGGAGTTGGTATAGCAACAAGTACTTCCCCATTAGGACCTTTTAAAAAGCAAGAAGATAATCCGATAATTCATGAAATTCCTAATTGTAATTTATATTCAACAGGCCATGGATCATGGTTTAAGTATAATGGTGAGGATTACTATTCCTTTCATGGTAGAGATTCGCTTCACGCCAATCGAGCTTTATATATAGGTAAAATGCATTTTGATAATACAAAATGCGAATTAATAAATTTTTACAGAGCTAATTTAATAAGAAACAAATAATAGGAGGAAAAAAGAATGAAAAAATTATTTATTGGGGCTTTAAGTTTAGCGTTATTAAGTGGAGGGCTATTATCATGTGGTAATAAAGAAGATGATAATAAAGGAAATAACAACAATAACAATAACGATGATGATAAGAATAAAACTATTGAATCAATAACCGTTGTAAATGATTACAAGGAGTTTACAGTTGCAGTTGGTGAAGATTTCTATGTTGATAGTTCTTATTATAAAATTTCACCATCTGGATTAAGTGCTAAACAAAAGAAAGTTAAAGTAGAGATTGTTGAAGGAAGTGATATTTTCAAAGATAATGATGGAATATTTTTAGCTTTAAAAGAAGGCGTTGCTACTTTTAAAATTTATTCCGCTGTAAAGCCAGAAATTTATGATACATTTAAAGTTACTGCTAAAAATACTTTCTTTGAAAGAACTGGTAGTTATATGAGTTTTGATTTAGAACATGAAAATAAAGATGATGGCTGGTATGTTACAAGTAGTAGTGAAGCTACTGGAGATTTAATTATTAAAGATATATCTTCAACTAAATGGTATGCTGAATCAACTTTTTCAATAACTTCGGTTAGTTCAACTGAATTATTCCCAAAGATTGGTTTCTTTACTATTGCTGATAGTGATAACACCCAATATCTAAAAAATAGAGCTTATTATTTCTTAAATGATGAAATCACTGAAGCTGGTATTTCTGAATGGGATAAGTTAGGTCTATGTGAAGTTGCTGGTGATGCTGGATGGGCTTGGAATCAAGGGGTAAATAATGCTACAGCTAGACATAGTGAAAGTGTTTATACTACACCTACAAAAATAACTTATAATACAGAATTTAAATTAGGTTATGCTCGTGATGGATTAAGATATTATTTATGGTTTAATGATACTTATGCTGGATGTTTTGATATTTTAGAAGATTTAATTCCTGCTGATGTCCCTAGTAAAGTTGGTTTATTCCAATTTAATAGTAATGTTACATTTAAAAATTATAGTGCTACTCAAGTAAGTGAAGAAGTAGATGCTAAAATTAATTCTATTACTGAAGAGAAAGTTCCTTTCAGTAATTGGGCAGAAGATTAATATATAATTAAGGAGATAGTGTCACTACAAATTTGTAGTGACACATATTTATTTTATGATGAAAAAAATAATGCTTTGTGCTATTTTATTAACTACTATGAATTTAGTAAGTTGCAATAAAAATGATGATAATGTAGTAACAAACTATGGCAGTTTAGTTATTAATGATGTTACTTTAGATGTTGATGAAACTAAAGATCTTTATATTCAATTTTCTAATAATGAATATAAAGAAGATATTACTTATGAGTTTAGTGGTAATAATATTGAAATTAAAGATAATAAGGTTAAAGGTTTAGTAAGTGATACAATTACAACTGTTAAAGCTAAAACTACTCATTTAGAAACTACTTTTAAAGTTAAGGTTAGAAAAGCTAATTATGGAGAATTAATTATTAGCGATTTAACTTTATATAATGGTTATAGTGGTGATAAACCAGAAGTTAAATTTACTAATGAAAAATATATTGAGGATATAGAATATAGTTTTGATAGTGATGCTATTAAATATGAAAATGGTGTTTTTACTTCTTTAATCGTTAATAAAACGATATTAGTAAAGGCTAAAACTACTCATTTAGAAACAACATTTAATATTTTTACTAAAGAAATTGCTAATTCAAACAAAGTAAATAATTTAGTTAATAAATGGGTAAATGATGGTTCTATAACTAATGAGACATTATTTATTGGTGATAGTTTCTTTGATACAGAATTTTGGAATAATTTTTATACTACTTCTAATAATGAAGAAGGTAGTTTTACCAATAAATTAGCAAGAACTAATGGAATAAGTGCTACAACCGCTACTCAATGGGAAAAATATATTGAAAAATTAGTTTTACCATTAAGTCCTAAAAATTTAGTTATTCATTTAGGTACTAATGATTTATTTGATGATCATCGTAATGAAGAATATATAGTTAATAAATTGTTAGATATAATTAAGACTATTCATATTAACTTAGTAGATACTAAAATATATTATTTTTCAATTGAACCTCGTACCTATAAAGCAAGTCATTTAAGTTCGTTAGATGAGACTATAAGCACTATAAAAAGAATTAATAATTCACTAAGTGAAGAATTTGCTAAATTAGATTATGTTACTTATTTAGATAGTTCTACTAAATTTTATAATAATGATGGCAGTGTTAATTCTAATATGTTTAGAGATGGAACTCATCCAATATTAAGTTTATATAATAGTTGGTATAAGAAGTTATTAATTGACGCTAATATTGAAATCGATGATAAAGTACCTACTAGAAATATTCCAAATATTAATCGTGAAATTAGCGATACAGTTGGTAGTAGTACAAATATTTCATATCTAGGTAAAGCTTTACTTAGAAATTATTATATTGAAGGTGATATTAAAGTAAGTGAATTAGGAAATAATGCTCATATTGAGTTTAGATTTAATGATATGGGCAATCGTTTCTTACTTTGGGATCAAGGCAATAATAAAGTGTTAAAAGTTTTATATGCTATTAATGGTAATTATGCTGCATATAATTCAAATTTAGATAAAAAACTTGATTTTAGCAAGGATATGGTTATTAAATTCAGGATTATTGCAACTACTAAAAATGCATATTTATACATTAATGATTCATTAAGTTTAATTATGAGTAATGTCTTAGATGGTAATAGATCTTTATATATAGGTAGTGAAAGTACTAAATGCCAATTTTATAATTTAAAAGCTTTAACAAAAGAATTTGATAATGATGAATTCTTAAAGAAAGTAAATACTGAAGAAATTACTAATATTGAAAATAAATTAACAAGTCTTTCTACAATGAACGTTTATCGTAATATTGATGAAATAAAATAATGGTTATTATTGACTTATTTTGATAGCTAAATGAAGTATAAATTATTTAAAAGTAAAATAGATATTTTAAGAAATAGTGGTAGTGCTAGTTGGAATAAACGATTATTAGCTACCTTAATTGATTTTTTAATCATGGTTTTAGTAACTTTATCTTTATTTAATTTAACATATCTAATAATTGATAAAAATAATAACTATAATGCTTATAAAAATACGGTTACTAATGAAATTACTTATTATAATAAATTAATTAATGAAACACATTTAGTTGAATTTACTGATGATAATTTAACTAATCGTAAAGATACTGATACGATGGCTTTAGAGACTATTTCTAAACAAATTAATTTTGCTTATAAATTAGATTTAAATAGTGGTGGAAAAAATTTTAGTAGTGAACCTATTTCAACTTTAAAATTTGGAGAAAGTAGTCTAACTAATGATAATTTAACTTATTTTTATGGAACTTATTTAATAAAACACAATGAAAATAATGATCTATTAAATTTAGATAATATGAATCCTTACATTTATTTAAATAACTTAATTAAAAAAAATAGTAATACAAATTATGATCGTTATTTTGCTTTTATTGATGATCCAAATGATGCTAATTATGGCTTAACTTACATTAAGCCATATGTAGCTAATGAAATATACAAGTATTTATTTAGTGATTATGAAAATGGAAAAAGCTATTTTAACGATATCAACAATATTTATTGTTACTTATTTGAAATTAGTGAAAAACTTGTTTTAGATAGTGCTTCTTATAAAGTGCATTATGCTAACTATAATAAAGCCTTAATTTCTCAAGGAGACATCATTAATTTAGGAATGATATCAACTATTTTAGTTTCTTATTTATTAGTTATAGTTACTCCAAAATTATTATTTAAAGATGATGCAACAATCGGTAGAAAAGTCTTAGGCTTAGGACTCATCGATAGTAAAAATTTAGATAATGTTAAGTGGTATATATTATTAACTAGAAGTGTCTTTGGATTTTTAGCATATTTAGTAACAGCTTTTGCTATACCAATTTTGCCAATGTTCAATTTTTCTTATACCACTTTTTCATTCCCATTTATTTATAATGGTCCTACCTATTTTAATTTAGGTGTTATTTTGTTAGTAATTATTGTTATTAATCTCATATCAAGTGTGTTTTCTTTATTTACTAAAAAGAAAGTTACTTTATTAGATATTATAACTAGAACAAAATTAGTAGATGAACAAGAAGAATTTGATGAAAATAATGATTAAAAAAATCTCGATTGAATCGAGAATTTTTTAACTTTATTTTTAAAGTTAATAACTATTTGTAAAATACATATTTCTAAACTAATATAATAACTGGAAGCGCTTTCAAATGAAAGTGTATTTATGGAGGACTTATGAAAATAAAAAAGAGTTTACTCGTTTTATCTACTGTTGCTTCGATATTTGGTGTGACATTAGGTTTATGTAGTTGTGGTAATAATGATGTTGATGATGATCCATTTGCGCTCGATCTTAAAGATGATCGTGAATTTGATGATGAAGGTAATGTTATATTTGAAGGTGTTGAAATTGACTTATGGACTATTATTGGTGATCCAGATTTATCAGTTTATAGAACTTTGATTGATAATTTTAATAGAGAATATCGTGGTAAAATTAAAGTTAATTACCGTTCTATTGGTCATTATGATTTCTATAATAATTTAGATAGTACTTGGAGCAGTGATCGTGATTCTGCACCTGATTTCTTGTTTATGCATAATGAAAAGACAGGCGAATATGCTAATAAAGGTGTTTTATATCCTATTGATAGTATTTTAGAAGAAACAAATTATGAATTTGATTTCTCTAATGTCTATGAAAATATTGATCGAGGACAATTTTATAAAGACCATCGTTTTGGTGTACCAGTTGATGCTCATGGATTTTTAACTCACTTTAGACAAGATATTATTAAAAAGAATAATTTAGGTTTTGATAATAATACGAGGTTTATTCCAAATTCTAGAGAAGAATATCAATCATTACTTGAAAGATTAAAAACTAAAGCTAATAGTAGTGAAGGTTTACTTATTAGAAATATTTTAAAAGGTGAAGATCATAGTTGGAAAAAAGCTAATCCATCAACTTTTTATCCTGAAGCAAATCAATCAACTGACCCAGATGGTCTTGGTGCTTTATATGCTAATGGTGGCACAATGACTACTAATGATGGTCGTACTATTTCTTTTGGTGAAAATGAAGGTTTTAAAACTTATATAACTGATTTAGTTTCTAGATTTAATGATAAATTAATGGGACCTATTGCTGGAAATGGACAAGAAAATTTCCCAATTGGTACTAATGTTATATTTAGTGAAGGCCCATGGTGGACAGCTCAAAACTTTATTCCTAACTTTAATAATAGTGAACTTAAAAAAGTTGGTAATGGTGTAACAGAAGAAGAAAGTAAAGACCCAGTTTATACAAATCCATTACTTGCTTCAAATAGTGCTGGTTTTTGGACTTTAGAAGCAAATAAGAATTCTGAAAATGGTTCGAAATGGTATGGTAATGGACATGCATTTAGTTTAACACGTAAAAATAAAAGCATGACTAAAGCCTTAGCTTGCTTAGAATTTGCTAAATGGTTTACCCAAGGTTATACAATTGATGAAAAAACACAAAGATATGATTATAACTTAGCATATTGGGGTAATGGTGGACATATTCCTGCTTGGAAGAATGTTTATGAAAGCGATTATTATAAAGAATTAGAAGAAAAATTACCTACATTAAAAGCTTTAGGTGATCCTAACGATATTATAGCCATGGAGCCTTTAGCTTATGAAACTACTGTTTTTGATGCAGTTAATAAATCTGTTGCAACAGTAATTTCAAAATTAGAAAGTGGTGAAATTTCTACAAGTGAAGATGCTTTAAACGTTGTAAAGCAAATCATTACAAGTGCACAAGTCTCCTTAGATACACTTTACGAAAATGAATAATTTCTAAATAACTATTTATGGAGAAAACAGTAGTTTTAGCTGAATATTCAAGAAAAAGATCAAAAGTGACTAGTCTATTTAAAAAGTATGGACTAGTCCTTGCTTTTACTGCACCATTTTTTATCTGTTTTATTGCATTTTTCTTATTCCCTTTGTTTTATGGGATTATAATTTCTTTATGTAATTTTAAATATAGTACCCCAGGAGTATTTAAATTTAACGATTTTAAATGGTATGAGTATTTACTCGTTCCAAGTAAAAAACCTTTATTTTACGAAGCTTTTTGGAGATCTTTCTTACATACTATTATATTTGCAATAATAATGGTTCCAGTGGCAGTATTATTTCCTTTATTTTTAGCTATATTAATTAATAAAAAACCTGTTGGTTATAAGTTATTTAGATGTTTAGTTTACTTACCTAGCATTATTCCTTTAACAGCTTCAGGCACAATTTTTACAATGTTATTTATGCCAAAGAATCAACATGGATTATTGGCAGAATTATTTCCTGGTTTTGGACCAGATTTATGGTTTAGTGAAAATATGTTTTCTTTCAACATTGGTAATTTTGCTATTAATGTTGCTTGGGCATGGATTCCTATTTTCTTGATGTGTTTTTGGGGAGGTTGGGGTTCTAATTTTATTATTTTAACTGCTGGACTTCAAAATATTCCAAAATCTTTATATGAAGCTGCAAATATTGATGGATGTTCTAATTGGAAAAAAACCTTGAATGTAACAATTCCTGGAATTAAAGGACAATTGGTTCTTTGCTTATTTACAACAATTATTGGTTATATGGGGTTATATGGGCAAAATTATGTTTTGTCTAGTGGTGGTCCTACTAATCCATTACTATCATCAATTCCTGGAGGTGGAAGGACATCAACATTAATTTATTTTATTCAAGATATTGTTGCTAATAATGCTAATTTTAAATCAACTTTATATGGTTTAGGTGCAGCAGCAAGTTTAATATTTGCACTTATCGTTGGTATATTAACTGGAATTCAAATGTATGCTACACGTGATAAAAAGACAGGATTTGAAAAATCGAGGGAGTTTGAACAATGGAAAGCACTCGAGTAATTAAAAATTTTGATATAGGTTATAAACACCAATCCTATCGAAAACATCATAAAGTTGATGTTGGTAGAATTTTAGCTTTTGTTTTCTTGTTAGCATTTTGCTTCTTTTGGATATTACCTATTTTTATTATGGTTTTTGGATCTTTAAGAGGACATTATGATGCTTCTTATTATCCTGGAGAGTTATTTCCGCCTCATAGTGGTTTTACCTTAGAAAACTATAAAATGCTATTATTCCAAGAATATCCTGATGGAGTTGTCCATAATAAGACACAAGATTATGAAATGGGATATTGGTTTATGAATAGTTGTTTTTCAGCTATTGGTGGTACTTTGTTATATTTATTAGTAGCAAGTTTTACAGCTTACATATTTGTTTTTGTTGATTTTAAATACCGTAAAGCACTATTTACATTTTTAGTTTTTACTATGGTTATACCTGGAACAGCAACAGCTGTTGGTAACCAAACGACCGTTTATTCAATAGGTTTAAATAAATCGATGTTAGCTTTAATTATTCCTGGACTTGGTGGTGTTTATGGAATGTATTTAATTAAAACTTTCTTTGAAGGCATTCCTAAGGATCTAGTGGAATCTGCAAAAATGGATGGATGTAGTAATTTTTCTATTTTTTGGAAAATTGTATTTCCATTAGGAAAAACAGTAATATATGTCCAGGGTTTATTTGGATTTATGGGCGGATGGAATGATTTAGTTTGGCCACAAATGTTATTTGGTGCAAAAGATAATAAGTTATGGACTTTACAAGTTGGTATGGCTTATATCATAAATAATTCTAAGACGAGTGATTTAATTGGTAGTGCATTAGCAAGTGGTGTTTTATGCTTACTTCCTGTATTGATTGTTTATCTTATTGCTCAAAATAAGATAATTGAAGGTATGGCTAGTGCTGGTATTAAGAGGTAATTTAATATGATTTTAAGAAATGAATATCCTAGACCACAGATGGTAAGAGATTCTTTTATTAATTTGAATGGAGAATGGGATTTTGAATTTGATGACAATAATGTTGGACATAAGGAAAAGTGGTTTTTAAATCATAAATTTTCTAAAAAAATAAATGTTCCTTTTGCTTTTGAAAGTAAATTAAGTGGTATTTGTGATACGAACTATCATGATCATATTTGGTATAAAAAAGTATTTAATATTGATGAAAATTTGGAAAAAAAGTGTGTTTTAGCAAACTTTTTGGGTGTAGATTATTATAGTGAGATTTATATTAATGGATTTTTAGTTAAAACTCATTATGGTGCTAGTGGTTCATTTAGTGCAAATTTAACCCCTTATTTAAATAAGGGTGAAAATGTTATAGTTGTCTATTGTTATGATCCTGGAAAAGATATTTCTATTCCTAGAGGAAAGCAAGATTGGGAAAAAGAATCTCATGGTATTTGGTATACAAGAACTAGTGGTATCTATAAGCCTGTTTTTATTGAAATTATTAATGAAAAACATGTTAATAGGTTCTTTATTTCAACTAAATTAAAGGACTATGAAATTGAAATTACTTTAGAAAATTCTTTTAATAAAGGTAAAGTTAATTTTGAAATAAATAATCAACGCGATGTTTTAAATTTTGAATTTAATATTGAAAAAGATAATCAGACTTACAACTTCAAGCTTCCTAATGATTTTGTTAATGATCGTATTTGGAGACCTGAATGGCCATTTTTATATGATTTAAAAATAAAAGTTTACGATGAAAATAATAATTTAGTCGATGATATTAAGAGTTATTTTGGTATTAGAGAAATAAAAACCAAAGACACTCGTGTTTATTTAAATGAACATGAAATATATCAAAAATTATTATTAAATCAAGGCTATTATCCAGATGGTATTTTAACTGCTCCTTCTGTTAAAGATATGGAAAAAGATATTTTGATGATGAAAGAGATGGGATTTAACGGATGTAGAATTCATCAAAAAGTTGAAGAGCCATACTTCTTATATCTATGTGATAAATTAGGATTTTATGTTTGGCAAGAAATCGGAGCTTGCTATGGTTATAATAGTTTTAATCCTAGAAGAATCACTAATGAATGGATTGATATTATAAAAGATAACTATAATCATCCTTCAATTATTGCTTATACTCCTTTTAATGAATCATGGGGCATTGAGGGAGTTCCTTATAGTAAAAAAATTCAAGCTCACGTAATGAGTCTATATTATTTAATTAAGTCGCTTGACGATACTAGATTAGTTATTTCTAACGATGGATGGGAACATTGTATAACTGATTTATTAACTTGCCATAACTATAGTCATGGAAACAAAGATCAAACTGATTTATATAAACATTTTTGTGAAACCTTAAAAAGTCGTGAAAATATTCTTAAATACGAAGGTATTGGAAGATTTATTATAAATCCAGGATTTAAAGATTGTAATGAACCGATTTTATTAACTGAATTTGGTGGAGTTGCTTTTAAAAAAGATACCGATGGAAAAGGAAAAGCTTGGGGATATACAGTTAGTAATGATAGTAAAGAATTTATTAATGATTTAAAAAGAATTTATAAAGCTATTGAAGAATCTAGTTGTATTAGAGGCATATGTTACACACAATTTAGTGATGTAGAACAAGAAGTTAATGGCTTATTAACTTATGATCGTAAATATAAAGTTGATCCAAAAATCATTAAGGAAATTAATGATACATTAAAATGAGGTGATAATATGAAAGAAAAAACTATCGATGGAAATTTGGAAGTTACAAAAAAAGAAGCTAGAAAATTGTTAAAAGAAAGCAATAATCATATTTCTAATAATGAAGTTGATTCGTTTGTCACCTTGAAGGACATTAATAAGATTTATCCTAATGGTGTTCAAGCTGTTTATAATTTTAATTTAGATATTGATAAACATGATTTTATTGTTTTAGTTGGTCCTAGTGGCTGCGGAAAATCTACTACTTTAAGAATGATTGCTGGACTTGAAGATATTAGTAGTGGTTATTTATATATTGATAAGATATTGTCTAATTATTTAGAAAGCAAAAATAGAGATATTTCTATGGTTTTCCAAAGTTACGCATTGTATCCACAAATGACAGTTTATGATAATATAGCTTTTCCTTTAAAAATTAGAAAATATAGAAAAATAAAAAAAGATAAGTTAATCCTTAAAAATTCAAAGGTTATTGATTTATTAAATAATAGATTTAATGATGTTAAAAATGCACTTGTTGGTGCTAAAAATATTCATGGCAAAAAAATTGATTCGATTAGATACATTGCTAGATATTTAAAAACAGATACCAATTCAAGTAAATATTTATATCAACACGTTAATTTATTAATTGATGATTTAGATATTAATAGAAAAAATTTAATAAATGAAACCATTGAAAAAATTAATAAGGAAAACATAAAGCTTAATGCAAATGGTGTAAAACTTAATGAAAATTTTGAAGTTGTTTCTGGTAGTTTAGAGTCACATGCTATTGATGAATTATTAAGAACCAATAATGAAATTAAAAAGGTTATAAATAATCAATTTGATGAGCTATTAAAGACTTTTAATATAGCATATGATCCAAAATTGCATCAACATAAAAAGGTTGACTTTATATCTGAAAAATTAAAAATATCTACTAGATCTGCAGACTTTTTAAATAAAAATAGGATTGTTTTCATAAAGAATAATAAAAAAGATATTGAGACTTTACTTATGAGATTAGATGAAGAATCATCTAAAGAGATAGAAAAAATTAAAAGTGAAGGCAAAACAATTAATGAAAAATTTGAAATAATAGAAAATAATTCTTCAATTAAGTCAGAAATTAAAAAAGATGAAATTCTTGAATTTAATACTAAATTTTTAAAATATTTAAAAAATGAAGTTGATGATACTGAATATAGTGACTACTTAGTAAATAAGCTTCATTATAAATTATTAACTAATGATGAAATTTCTAATAATATCAATAATATAATTAATAAATTAAATAGTGAAATTGAAAATAGAAAAAATAAATTATCTCAAAAAGGTATTACCTTAAATGAATCTGACGAAATGTTAAAAAATGGAAGTCCGATTTATGTGAAGGAAAAATTAACTAAAGAAGAAATTAGAGAAAAAGTTTTTACTGCAGCTAATATATTAGACCTTGGTCCTTATTTAGATAGAAGACCTAAAGAACTTAGCGGTGGACAAATGCAAAGAGTCGCACTTGGTAGAGCAATTGTTAGAAATGCAAAATTATTCTTAATGGATGAACCATTATCAAACTTAGATGCTAAACTTCGTGTTGTTATGAGAACTGAAATAGTTAGACTTCATGAAAAAATTGGTGCTACTACAATTTATGTTACTCATGATCAAACTGAAGCTATGACTATGGCAACAAAAATTGTTGTAATGTCAAAAGGTTGGATACAACAAATTGGCAAGCCACAGGAAGTTTATGATCATCCTTCTAATTTATTTGTTGCTACATTTATTGGTAGTCCAGCAATGAATATTTTAAAAGGCTTTTATAATAAAGGCACGATTACTTTTGAAAATGGTTTTAAAGTTAAACTTGATGAATCATTTATTAAAAAGCATGATGAATTCTATCAAAATAAAATTAATGAATGTGAGCGTATGTTACAAATTCTTGATAATACTGTTGAAGTCGAATCGTTAGAAATAGTAAATTACATCTTAAATAATGATCTAAATGATCGTGAATCTATTTTAGAAAATCTTAAAATAATTGAAACTAAATTAGAAAATCTTAAGAAAGATAGTAAGAAAGTTTTATTTGATGCTTTAAATCAAGTAAAAGACTTTGTTAACGACAAAGAATCTAATGCTAATGAAATTAGACGTACATTAGCTATATTGAAGAATTTACTGTCTAATTACGAAACGATCGATCGTGGTGATATTTATAAGATTTATAGTGCTCATGAATACAAAAAAGAGGCTAAGTCTAGTAAAAAAGAAATTGAATACAATGGTAGAAAACATGAATTTTTCTTTGAAAAATTTATTAATAAACATAAAAAGAATAAAGCTTTAAAAGATTCATTAAAAGTTGATACTCAATCTTCTATTGACTTTATTAAAGAAAATTTAGCTAAATATAAAGAAGCTCTTAATAGTGAACACGAAGTTAAAATTGGCATAAGACCAGAGAATATTCATTTATCTAATGAATATAGTAAAGTGACCAAAAGTGATAATTTCACAGTTCACACTGATGTTATTGAATTGATGGGTAATGAATCATTAATTCATAGTTCATGGAATAATATTGATTTAATAGCAAAGATTACTAGTGGAACATTAGTTAAAGCTCATACTGATTACGATTTATCATTTAATGTAGCCAAAATGCATGTTTTTGATATTGTATCTGGTGAAACAATTAAATAAATTTTATGCGAGATTTAAAAGGATTTTATGATAAAAAACTAATTAATAAAAATATTGCAACTGCTAATACTGAGGGAGTTGCAGATCCTTTTATTTATCGTTTTTGTGGACTATATTATTTAATTTATACTGCACCTAAGGGATTAAAATGTTACGTAAGTAAAGATTTAATTCATTATAAAGAAGTAGATAATGGTATTAATCCTTTAGGATATATAGCAGTTAATGATAAATTAGTGCATGCTTTTGCACCTGAACTAATTTATTGGGATGGCTATTTTTATATTGTTACTTCGATGTCTGGTAATGGACACTATATTCTTAGGAGTAACAATATTATTGGACCTTATGACTTTATAACTGACAATCTTGAAGAATTAATCGACGGAAGTTTTTATATTGATAATAAATTTAATAAATTTTTATTAAGAGCTAGTGAATCAGGAATTTGTAAAGATAAATTACTAGATGATTTTACTAATTTTCAAAAGAAAGATGATTTGATTGAATCTAAATATTATAAAGAAGCTAAAATGGGCGATTGGACAGAGGGGCCATATTTATTAAAAAGATATAATATCAATTATTTAACTTTTACCGGGACACATTTTTTAAGTGATGCATACCGAGTAAATTATGTTAGCGGAAAAGATGAAGATAATTTGAGATATCGTGAAACCTTGTTATTAAGCACTAAAAAAGATTTTTATGGCTTAGGGCATAGTGCAACTTTCTTAGCTCCAAATTTAGATTCTTATTTAATTACCTATCATGATATGAATGATAATCATCTTAGGACTATTAATATTTCTCGACTTCTTTTTAGTGGAGAAAAAATAATTATTAATGATTCTAAAAATATTCATTTTGATTTTGAAAGACCTAATATTGAAATATATGATCATAATGAACTTAAAAAAATTAATTCACTTTATTTTATAAATAATAAATATATAAATTATACTCTTGAAGTTGCAGGCATTTATTCTAATCAAGAAATTATCTTTAATTATGTAGATGATTTTAATTACTATTATTTAAAATTAGAATCTAATGGAATTTCATTTATTAAGAAAGTTAATGATAATGATAAATTAATTGAAAAATTAAAATTTAGTAAGACAATTAATTTAAATACTATTCACACATTAAGAATACAAACTTTTAATGGTAAATGGATTATTTATTTCGATAATATTGAATTTTATTTAAATCATAAAATTAATTTAATTTATGCTCGAATTTATTTATTAAGTAATAATATTAAATATCTTGGATTATCGAACTATTCTTTTGGCAATAGTGATAATAATGAAATTAAAATTGATAAAGTTCCTGCAACATTATTTGATATAAGTTCTAATGCTAAAGTATGTAATTATAAAAATTATTTAAAATTAAATTATAAAGAAAACTATATTTATTATATTTATAAAAATGAAGAAGCTGATTATTATTTAGATATTAATGTTACTAATTTTACTTTAGATAATTCTATAAATCTAAGAATTAATGATAATAAAATTATTGAATTTAAAGTAAATAAAAAAGGTTTAATTAATTTAGATTCTATACACTTAAAAAAAGGGATAAATAAAATTGAAATATTTAATTCTTATGGATTAAATTTAGATTATATTTTTATTAATGATAAAGTAGAAAATATCTTAAATATTTCTATGGACGTCTTTAATTCAAATAAAGTTTTTAAATTCGGAAAATGTTCTAATAACTACCAAGGTATTTATTTTGAAAATGATCGTAATGCCTTCATAATTGATCATTTTTATAGTAATTATATATTAGAATCTGAAGTTTATTTAAGAGGAAATCAGAAAGATAATTCAAGATTTGCAGGATTATTTATTGAAAATAGATATTATGGAAAAGAAAATAATTTTGAAAATGGTTTTAGTTTAGACGGTTATGCATTCGTATCAAATAATAATTATGTGATGATTTTCTTGATGAATTTCGATCATAGTAAATTACTTTTTAAAACTAAAATTTGTGATTTTAATTTAAAATTAAAAGTAATGAAGTGTGATAATAAATTAAAATTTTATGTTAATGATAATGAAATATATCAATGTTACTCTAATTCTATTCGAGGTAGAATTGGTCTTTATAATAATCATCAAAGTATATTGTTTAAAACATTTAAGATAAAGGAAGTTTAGTATGAAAAATAAAAAAACATTAGGAACTATAATATTACTATCAGTGTGTTGTTTATTTTCTTGTAATAAAGAAAATCAAAATAATCATGAGCCATCTATAAATTACTCAACTGAATATTATCAAAATGTCGTTTATCCTAAATATAAAAATGGAAAAAAATATAAGGATGAAGTAGCAGATCCTTCAGTTGTTAAAGGTGATGATGGATATTATTATTTATTTTCAACTGGAAATGGCGGCGGGAAATGTTTTAGAAGTAGTGATTTAGTTAATTGGTATATTTATAAAAATTCTGTTATTAGTAGACCTACTTGGGGCGATGATAAAGGTGGTGCAACCCCATCAGTTTGGGCGCCTGATTGCATAAAGATAAAGGATAAATGGATTTATTATTATTCTTTAAGTGGTTGGGGAAATCCTATTGGAATAGGATATGCCATCTCAGATTCAATTAGTGGAGATTTTATTGATAAAGGTAAATTATTTACTTGTGAAGAAATAGGCATTCAAAACGCAATCGATCCATGTATTTATATTGAAGATGATCATATTTATATGGCTGTTGGATCGTTTCAAGGTGTATGTATCTTTGAATTGAGCGATGATGGAATGTCTTTATTAAATGGTGCTGATTATCAAAAAAAGAATAAAACCTTAATTGCTGGTGAATTCGGAAACTGGAATGGTGCGACATATGAAGGCTCTTACATTATTAAAAAGGATGACTATTACTACTATTTTGGAAGCATGGGTACATGTTGTGAAGGAAAAAACAGTACATATAAAGTTGTAGTAGGTCGAAGTAAAAATATATTAGGCCCTTATATCGATGATAATAAGATGCCTTTAGCTGATACAACAGGGAAAGGAAAAATTGTTGTTTGGGCTGGAGGAAAGATAACTGATTATGCTGGAACAGGTCATAATTCAATTATCAAAGATGATAAAGGCGATTATTGGATGTATTACCATTCTTATGTAAAAGATGATGACTTTAACACCAGACACTTAATGATTGATAAACTCGTTTGGAATAATGACTGGCCAAGTGTTGAAGGAAATAAGCCAAGTTACAATGAAGAAATTGAAGGACCAGCGATTTTAGTTGAAGGAGATTGATGTTATGAAGATTAGAAAATTATGTATTTTTTTAGGTTTAGGAGTGTTATTGATGGGTTGTAATGGAAACGAAAATACTATTGATTTAAAAATAACGAGTGAAGATAAAGTTACACCAACTGATACTAATTTGGATTATGTAGATTATGGCGATAATAGTAATTTAAATTTTAAATATGATACAACAAAATGGTATCGAAATGATTTAAAATTACATTTACCAGATCCATGTATATATGAAGAAGATGGTATTTATTATATATATGGAACTACAGATCGTACAGGTGCACAAACCATAGATTGTTATACTACAACGGACTTTACTAACTATAAAATTTATCAAGATGTTTTTAAGCCAAAAAGTAATGAGTGGGGTCAATCATCTTTATTTGCTCCTGAAATTTATAAAATTAATGGTAAATATTATATGTATTTCTGCGCGAAAAACGGGAAAGATGGCGTAAATACTGGATTAATGGTTGCTACGTGTGATACACCAAATGGTAAATTTGAATTATATGTTGGAAATGATGCAGATGGGAATTTAGTTGATAGTACTAAAGGAGCTACAATTAGAGATAAATTTAGACCAAACATTGGTATATTAGATCAAACTTTATTAATTGATGGTGATGATATTTATATGTATTATTCAATTTATGATTCTGGAATAATGCAATATATTGTTGGCGTCAAGATGAAAGATCCAGTTACGCCGGATTGGGAAACTTATAAAATTTTACTTAGACCTGGCTCATTAACAGCTGATGATGAGTTTTCTAAAACATTAACTTGGGAATGCTATCAAAACTTCAAAGTTGCAGAAGGTCCTCAAGTTACTAAAACTCCAGAAGGAAAATATATGATGTCTTATAGTGTTAATCATTATCCTGATGTTTATTATTCAGTTTGTTATGCTATGAGTGATACGCCATTAGGAACATATGTTAAACCATATGATAAAAATACTGATTGGTCTAATTTATTATTTGGTTACGCAGGCACTAAGGTTGGTACTGTTTATGAACAATGGCAAGGATTTATGGGTGGAACTGGACATCACTTTATCTTTAAAAGTGGTGATCAATATATGATTGCTTATCATGCTTTCGCTAATAGAATGAATATTGATGGTGGTAGAGCTGTCGCTATTGATTATCTATATTTTGATGAAAATGGCAATCCATATGTTCATGGACCATCTTATTCTATTCAACCATTGCCTGAAGCAATTAGTGGTTATAAAAATATTTCTTTAGATGCTACTATTGCTGGTGAAAATGTTAAAAATGTCGGTAGATTAAATGATAATTTTATTGTTGAACATTATCAATTAAAACAAGAGCAAAATAAGGAAGCATCGTTTGGCGCAGGCAAATCTTTTATTAAACTTAAATTTGATAAGAGTTATGAAGTTGGTGGAATTGCAATTTATAATAGTGCCCAATATGAAAAAATTATTCAAAATATCTCATTCATAAAATTAGGAAATGATAATAATATTATTGATGGTAAATTTTTAAAATCGTATATTAATCATCAAACTGAGTTTGTATTTCCAGATAGTGCATTCAATTTTACTTTTGATAATGTAGAAACTGAAGAAATTGTTATTGGATTTGAAAGTGATGAAGAATTTCAATTAAATGAAATTGTTATATTAGGACAATAAAATATGAAGAAGAAGTTGAGATTTGCAGGTTTATTATTAATTCCTGCCTGTTTATATAGTTGTAATAATAAAGTAGTAGATAATGACACTTATATTCCAAGTGATCCTAAATTAGTCGATGATTCTTATTTAACTAAATATGATGAAATTGGTGATATTTATGAAAACTCAATGGTTTTACCAAGTGTTGGAGGCGGAGAAGCTAATCAAGCTGCCGATCCATTTGTTTATAGATATAATGGTTATTATTATTTAGTACCAACAACCACTGGTAAATTTATTAGAGGTTATAAATCTAAAGATTTGATTCATTGGGAAAAAGTTAATAATAATGTACTTAGTAGCGGATATGTCTATGATGCTAGTAAAGACAGTAACCCAATTCCTTATGATACACCATTTGCTCCTGAAATTACTTATTATAATGGCAATTTTTATATTATTTGCTCACCTTCAGGTAAGGGACATTTTGTTTTAAAATCTAAATCTATTGATGGTCCATATAGTAATATTTCTGGTAATATTGAAAAATTTATTGATGGCTCATATTTTATTAACGATGATGGGCATATTTATTTATTTACTTGTGATAGTAATTTTTTAAAAATGTACGAAGTTGATAAAGATTTTTATACTTTTGTTAAAATGAATGGTAATGAAGATGGGGTTTATTTAACTGAAGCTAATCTAGGTAAGTGGAATGAAGGGCCTTATTTATTAAAAAGAGATGGGAAATATTATTTAACTTATACTGGTACACATTATTTAAGCAGTAGTTATCGCGTTGATTATAATTTTGTTAATGAAGGTAGTGATATTACTAAACCAAGTTCTTATATTAATAAAGGAAATTTACTAATTTCTACTGAAGATGATTTTAGAGGTTTAGGGCACTCCTCGACTGTTTTAGGACCAGATTTAGATAGTTATTATATTGTCTATCATAATTTAGATAGTAGTGTGTCAAATCGCTATTTGAATGTTTCTAGATTAAGTTTTAATGGTTCAAGAATGGTTGCTGATTATGTTGGCAAAGAAAATAATATTTCACCTAAATTAGCTGATTACTCTTGCTATGATATTAGTGAATTGGAAGATAAAGATGACTTTATGCTCTCTAATGAAAAAACTAAGGGCGATTTTACTGTTGAATTTAATTCGACTGGCTTTGGAAAAATGATTTTCTCTTATATTGATAAGAATAATTATTCATATATAACTATTAATGATGATTTAGATATTGAATTAATTAAAGTTAAAGATAATAAGGAACATTCGATATATGTTTATGATGTACCTTTTGACATCGATACAGAAGTAAATCATACTTTCAGAGTGAGTTATGCTAAAGGCGAAACCGATTTATATTTTGATAATATTGAAATTGGAAATGATATCATTAGTTATTTTAAAGGTGGAAAAGTTGGATATTCTAGTGAGTTTACTGATTTAGGTTATTTAGGTTTTTCTAATGTTGGACAAGGAGAAAGTGATAAACTTTCATATAAACAAGATAAGATTTTAGCTAATTCTTATGATGATACATTATCATATTTAAGAAAAGGAAGTGGCTTAAATGAAGTTACTTCAACAAAAGATTATATTGATACTTATAGCAATAATTTAATTATAAAGAATAAAAATGATCGTGCTACTTATCGAATCTATGCTAATAAAGATGATGATTATTATTTAGGTATTAGGATAAATAGCGATTCACTAAATAAGAAAATTGGTATTAGAGTTGATGATGATGAAATTTATGAAACTACTTTAAGTGGTGAGACGCCAATTATTTCTAATGGAGATGTTTATTTAAATATTGGTCCTATTTATTTAACAAGTGGGCAACATAATTTATCAATTTATAATGTCGGAGATGAAATTACTTTTTCTTCAATAAATTTAATAAACAATATTAATAACGAAGATCTTGAAATTAAAACTAATTCGAAAATTAATAAAAATAAGTTAAGTATTATCGGCGATCCTGCTTATAATAATGAATATATTACTTTAAGTGGTGATATGGGATGTGGCTTTACCTATAAGAATAATTTTATTAATAATTATGAAATTGAATATGAGTTTGATATAAATTCTTTTAATAATGATTTAAGTTATTTAGGATTATTATTTAATACGGTTAATTTTACTTCTAATTATCCAGGAGATGCCGAAAAAGAAAATAATCCAAATATGTATGATGGATATAAAATCGAAATTAAAAATAATAGTTTAGCTCTTAAATATAATAATTTTAATTACAATGAAGAAATAGATTTTGCTAAGATTAATTTAGTCGATGGTAAAAATAAACTTAGAGTAAGTTTAATAGATAATGTTATTAAGGTTACATTAAATAATAAAGAAATATTAAATTCACCTAATAATGTTGGTAGAGTTTTTGGTAATGTTGGCGCTATTATGTATAATGGAAGTGCTAATATTTATGATATAAAAACTACTGTTTTATGATAAAAAGGTTTCTAATTTCAACTATTTTTCTTAGTTCTTTATTAGTAAGTTGTAATAAAGAAACAGTAAAAGAAGAGAAATTTAAGTTTTATTTGATCACCGTTCCTTATTATAACGATACAACAAATTATGTTCGTTATGATGAAAATAAAGGTTATTATACAAGTGGTTTAAAAGTTAATGATACTTTTTATGTTACATGTAGGTGGTCTCCTGTTTTATATGATTTAGGTAATGTAATTATTAATATTGATGATAAAAGTATAGTTAATTATGCAAGTAATGAATTTGTTGGAAAATTATTAGCTTTAAAAAAGGGAAGTACAGTTATTAGTTTTACTCCTAGTAATTGTCCTAATTATAAAATCGATTTAAATGTTGAGGTTAATTAATATGAAAAGAATTAAGTTATTTTCGATTTGCTTATGCGGATTAATTTTATCTTCATGTGGAAATAAAGATGTCGTTGAAGATAAAGGCACAGTTGAATTTGCTACAATGACCTTATTTAAAGAAAGTCCTTATAATACATTAATGCCTAGACCAATATTTTCTAATCCAAAGATGCTTAATAATGTCGAATTTGAATATGTGATTGAAGATGATAATATTGTAAGCTTTGAAAATAATTATTTTACTTATAAAAATAAAGGTAATACTAAAGTTACAGCCAAAAGTGAGGATTTTACCTATACTTTTGATGTTATATGTTTAGAAAATTATGATTTTGATAGTGCTTATAAAAATATAAAAACTACTTATATAGCAAAGGATAGTCCTACTGAGCAAACTTTATTTATAGGAGATAGTTTTTTTCAATTTTGGAGAGATAATACTATTCCTGGAAGATCCTTTGCTAAAGATTTTAAAGGAAGAAATTGCTATAATATTGGAATGAATGGGAGTCAAACTAAGCATTGGAGGGTTCTAGTAAAAGAATTTGTTAAAGAGATGAAACCTAAAAATATCATTTTAAATTTAGGCACAAATAATATAAATGTTAATTCAGATACTGGGCTTATTGTTAGTAAAAAAATTATGAGTTTAATCGAAGATTTTCATTATTATTTAGAAGATACCAATATTTATTATGTGTCAATTACAAGATGTACAGGTACATTTTCTAAAAACTGGAACGATGCGAAAATGTCTAATGAAATTGTTAAAGAGTATATAGATAATAGAGATTACGTAAATTATTTAGATTTAAATGAAATTTTCGGTGATTATTATGCAGATTATTTATATGATGGACTTCATTTAAATAATAAAGGATATGGTGTCTTAAAAGATTTAATTTTAGAAAATGTTACAATGTAAGTTATTAAATAAAAAAAGTCTACTAATATCTACTATTTTATTTATTTTTTCTTTATCCAGTTGCTCAAATAATACTCCAAATAAGACCTATAATTATAATGATTATAAAGAATATTTTATTAAAGATAAGGATTTTTTTAATGTAAATAATGAAAAGTATATTATATATTTTTATGGTACATTTTGTTCTCCATGTAATGAACTTAAAAAAATAGTATTTGATAAAATTAATAAGGGGCTTAATTATTTATTTTTCTTAAACAAAGATGATATCGAAGAAGACTTTAAATATCCTGATGGCAAAAAGTCAATTGAAGAAATGAAGTCACTCATGATTAATAAAAATAAAATTGAGGACATTTATTTAATAAGTACTCCAACAATATACGTAATTAATAATAAAACATTAGTTGAAGTATTTATAAATTATGAAGAGTGTTTAAATTATTTAAATACGATTAAAATTTAATTAAAAATAATTTTATTTTTTATATAATATTGCATATGCCTATAAATGATGTAAAAAATTTTTTTAATAATTGTGCAAGTAGTTGGGATGACTATGAAACAAAAACTGATGATGAAATTTTAGATTTATTGAAGAAAATCAAAATAAAAGAAAATGATAAAATTTTAGATGTTGGTTGTGGCACTGGTCGAATCACATCCTTATTACATATTTTAAATAAAAATAATGTGATTGGTATTGATCTATCTAATAAAATGATTGAAATTGCTAGAATTAAATACAAAGGGTCAAATTATGCTAAATTTGTTATAGGAGATTTTCTAAAATATGATTTTGATCATAAATTCGATGTAATTGTAGTTTATAATGCTTATCCTCATTTTCTAAAACCAAAATTACTTAATAAAGCATTACTAAAAAATCTTAATGATAGTGGTAAATTTGCTCTTATCCATTCACTATCAAGAGCTGAATTATCTAGAGTTCATAATAATATGGATTTAAATCTTAAGCGTGTTATTGATAATCCAGTTAACGAAAGTAAATTTTTTTCAGATAATTTCAACATTTTAAAAGCTTATGAAGATGATAAGTCATATATTATTATCGGAATTAAAAAATAAGGTTTTTCATATAGTTAGATATCAATATTATTTAATAATTCAAATATCAGAAATTGTAATATAATAGTTTTAGGAGGAAATAATATGAACGATATATTTGATGTTATTAATCAACGTAGAAGTATAAGAAATTTTAAAAGTGAAAAAGTAAGTGATGAAGATATTAATAAAATTGTTGAAGCTGGACTTAAAGCTCCTAGCGGAATGAATAAACAATCTGGGATTATCTTAGTAATAACTAATAAAGAAGTTCGAGATAAATTAGCTAAATTGAATGCTGAAATTGCCGGCTTTAATAATATGGATCCATTTTATAATGCTCCAGTAATTTTAGTAGTTCTTGCAAAAAAATCTGATTTTACTCATGTTTATGATGGTAGTGTAATGATTGAAAATATGTTGCTTGAAGCTACATCATTAGGACTTGGAAGTATTTGGATTCATAGAGCCAAGGAAGAATTTGAGTCTTCATTAGGAAAAGAAATCTTAAAGAGTTTAGGAATTAATGATGAATATGAAGGAATAGGACATTGTGCTATAGGCTATATTAATGGTGATACGCCTTTACCTCACGAGATTAATCCTAATAGAGTTTTTTATATAAAGTAATTAAAATTTATTGTTAATATTTAAAAATCCTTGCTAAATACAAGGATTTTTTTAAATTATAAAATTAGTTCTAAAGCCATCATGATAACAAAGCCAAACATAAATGACCATAGTCCATAATGTTCATAGCCACCTTTACGAGCTTCAGGAAGAAGTTCATCTAATGTTACATAAAACATTGCACCACAAGCAATAGCTAATAACCATGGAGTAATGATTGATAATTGTGCTAAAAATAATCCAAGAATTCCAAATAGTGGCTCAACTATCCCACTTAATGTTCCAAATAAGAAACTTTTAATTTTATTTTCTCCATCAGCATATAAAGGAATTGAAACTGCAGCACCTTCTGGAATATTTTGTAAAGAAATTCCTATAGCTAAAGACAAGCAAGAATAAAGCAATGATTGATCATTATTACTATTTAATGCTAATCCACATAAAAATCCTACGGATAATCCTTCTGGGATATTGTGAATAGTAACTGCTAAAAAGAATTTTAAATTTTTACTTATATTAATATTTTTACCCTCTTCCACACCACTATTTTTATGCATATGAGGAACGAATTTGTCTAAGATATATAAAATCAATCCACCAAGTAAAAATCCTATTAGAGGTGGTAAAAAACTTATATTAGGATATAATTCTTTACTTTGATTAATCGATGGTATAATTAAGCCAAATATCGATGCAGAAATCATAATTCCACTAGCGAATCCTAATATTAAGTTATTTATTTTGTCACTGATTTTATTTTTAAAGAAAAATACAAAACTAGAACCTAAGGTAGTTGCGATAAATATGATTGATAATGATATTATAGATACAGTAATTGAATTCATAAGTTAACCTTCATTAACATTATAAAATATTTCTATTTTTAGTTAAAGAAAAATACAATTATTTTTTAAAAAAAGAAAGAAACACTCGTATAATTTTAAATTATAAAAGTATAAGAAAAAACTAAAGTAATTACATTGACACCACCTTTTTAAACAAGTAAGATATTCAAGTATTGAAAGGAAAAAAGAAATGTTAAAACAAGAATGGCGAAATTTTAATGGTGGTCACTGGACTAGTGATATTAATGTTAGAGATTTTATTCAAAAGAATTATACTCCTTATGAGGGGGATGAAAGTTTTTTAAAAGGTCCAAGTAAGGCTACAACTACTTTATGGACTGAAATTAAACGCTTACAAAAATTAGAAAGAGAAAAAGGTGGCGTTTTAGATATGGAAACTAATGTAGTTTCTAGTATTACATCTTATGGTGCGAGTTATATAACTAGCGATAAGAGCTTAGAAAAAGTTGTTGGATTACAAACAGATAAGCCTTTAAAAAGAGCATTTATGCCTTATGGTGGAATTAAAATGGCTGAAGAAGCTTTAAAAACTTATGGCTATACACCTAATGAAGAATTCCATAAAATTTTTACAAAATATCATAAAACACATAATCAAGGAGTTTTCGATGTTTATACTAATGAAATAAAGTTAGCTAGACACAATAAAATTATTACTGGACTTCCTGATACCTATGGTAGAGGTAGAATCGTTGGTGATTATCGTCGTATTGCTCTTTATGGCATTGATTATCTTATTGAAAAGAAACAAGAAGATTTACTTGAACATGAATGCGGTGTAATGCGTGAAGATATAATTAGAGTAAGAGAAGAAATTGCAGATCAAATAAAAGCTTTAAAAGAAATGAAAATTATGGCAGAAAGTTATGGCTTTGATATTTCAAAACCAGCAACAAATGCTAAAGAAGCATTCCAATGGCTATATTTTGGATATTTAGCAGCAATTAAAACACAAAATGGAGCTGCAATGTCCGTTGGGAGAATTTCTACATTCTTAGATATTTATATTGAAAGAGATCTAAAAGAAGGAACTTTAAATGAAGAAGAGGCTCAAGAATTAGTTGATCAAATAGTTCTTAAATTTAGAATGGTTAAATTTGCTAGAATTCCTTCTTATAATGCATTATTCTCTGGCGATCCTGTTTGGGCAACTTTAGAAGTTGCAGGACTTGGTATGGATGGAAGAGATATGGTTACTAAAAATGATTTCCGTTTCTTACATACATTAGAAAATATGGGTCCATCTCCTGAACCAAACTTAACTGTATTATATTCATCACATTTAAGTGAGAAATTTAAAAAGTACGCAAGTAAAATTTCAATTGATACATCTTCAATTCAATATGAAAATGATGATGTAATGAGACCTATTTGGGGTGATGATTATTCTATTTGCTGCTGTGTTAGTGCCACTCAAACTGGTAAAGAAATGCAATTTTTTGGTGCTAGAGCTAACTTAGCAAAATGTTTATTATATGCTATAAATGGTGGTAAAGATGAAATTTCTAAAATGCAAGTTGGGCCTAACTATCAACCTATTACAAGTGAATATTTAAATTATGATGAAGTCATAGCTAAATATGATGTGATGATGGATTGGTTAGCAAAATTATATGTAAATGCATTAAATCTAATACATTACATGCATGATAAATATTATTATGAAGCAGCAGAAATGGCTTTAATTGATACAGATGTTAGAAGAACATTTGCTACAGGTATTGCTGGATTTAGTCACGTAGTTGATTCTTTAAGCGCTATTAAATATGCTAAAGTTAGAGCGATTAGAGATGAAGATGGTATAACCACTGATTTTGAAATCGAAGGTGATTTCCCAAGATATGGTAATGATGATAATAGAGCTGATGATATTGCTGTTAAATTATTAAAAACATTTATTGATAAAGTTAAAAAGAATCCTACTTATAGAAATTCTGAACCAACTACTTCAATTTTAACTATTACTTCAAATGTTGTTTATGGTAAAGCTACTGGTACTTTACCAGATGGTCGTAAAAAAGGTGAACCTCTTTCCCCAGGCGCTAATCCATCTTATGGTGCTGAAAAGAGTGGTTTACTTGCTTCTTTAAATAGTGTTGCCAAACTTCCTTACGAATATGCTCTTGATGGAATTTCAAATACACAAACAATATCCCCAGATGCCTTAGGTCATAATGAACATGAAAGAATTAAAAATTTGGTTAACATACTTGATGGTTATTTTGATCAAGGAGCACATCATTTAAATGTTAATGTATTTGGTACTGAAAAATTAATTGATGCGATGAATCATCCAGAAAAAGAAGAATATGCTAACTTTACTATAAGAGTTAGTGGATATGCTGTTAAATTTATTGATTTAACAAAAGAACAACAACTTGATGTTATTTCAAGAACTTGTCATAAATCTATATAAATATGAATATTGGAAAAATACAAACAATTGAAACTTTTGGCGCTGTTGATGGACCTGGTGTAAGGTTTGTAATTTTCCTTCATGGCTGTTCTATGAGATGTCGATATTGCCACAATCCTGAAACTTGGTGCAAAAATGATTTTACGCCGATGTCCAGTGAAGAACTTATTAAAAAAGCGTTAAGGTATAAACCTTATTGGAAGGATGATGGTGGCATTACTGTTAGTGGTGGCGAACCATTATTACAGATAGATTTTTTGATAGAATTATTCATTTTAGCAAAACAAAATAATATTAATACATGCATAGATACATGTGGAGAACCTTTTAGAAACGAACCATCTTTTTTGGAAAAATTTAATATTTTAATGAAGTTAACAGATTTATTTATTTTAGATTTAAAAGAAATAAATGATGAAAAGCATCAGTGGCTAACTACTAAAAGTAATAGATCGATATTAAGTTTTGCAAAATATCTAGACAATAATAATAAAAAAATGTGGATTAGACATGTTTTAGTACCATCAATTACTGATGATAAAAATGATTTATTAGAAATGAAAAAATTTATTAATTCATTACATAACGTAACAAAGTTTGAAATATTGCCTTATCACACTTTAGGTATTATTAAATATAAAGAACTAGGAGTTCCTTATACACTTGAAAATATTAAAGAGCCAACAGAAGATGAAGTATTAAAAGCAAAAAAAATACTTGGAATTTAAACGATTATTGTTAAAAATAAAGATATTTTAAAAAAATATAACGAGTGGATTAAAAACACTCGTTTTATTTTATAAATTTAAAATATTTTTATAATTATAAAATTATTTTAATTGTATAGAAATAATTTTAAAACAGTGATTCATTAAAACGAAAGCATATTTTTTGTAAATTAATAATTTTTAAGAAATAATTATTTTGGAGGTGATAATTATGATAAATAAGAAAAAAGTTGTTGTAATTGGTGATGGATTTGTTGGAAGTAGTATTGCTTATACTTTAATGTTAAAAGACTATATTAATGAAATAGTTATTATTGATGTAAATAAAGATAAGGCTGATGGCGATGTTTTAGATATGGTCCATGGAATAAGCTTTGTTAGCTACAAAAAAATTAAATCAGGAACTTATAAAGATATAAAAGATGCACATGTTGTAATTATTACTGCTGGTGTAGGACAAAAAGATGGAGAGACTAGATTAGATTTACTTAAAAGAAATATTAAAGTTTTCGATTCAATAATTGAAAATATGAAATCTTATTTAAACGATGAATTGATAGTGTTAGTTGTAACGAATCCTGTTGATATATTATCTTATTATACTTATAAAAAATTAGGTCTTAGTGAAAATAGAGTGATTGGTAGTGGAACAGTTTTAGATACAGCTAGACTAAAATATTTAATTTCTAATCATATAAATGTTGATGCTAGAAATATTCACGCATTTGTTATTGGTGAACATGGAGATAGTGAAGTTTGTGCTTTTTCTGTAAGTAGTGTTAGTGGAATCCCTTTAAAAGATTATTTAAATGATTTAAATATAAATGCTGATAAAGAATTTAATAAATTGAATAATGAAACTAAAAATGCAGCATATGAAATAATTAAAAAGAAAGGTTCGACATATTACGCTATAGCCTTGAGTGTTGAAAAAATCGTTGATACTATTTTGAATAATAATATGTCAATTTTAACTGTATCAAATTATGTTGAAGACGATTTTAATGGGTTAATTAAAGATGTTTATTTGTCTTTACCTTGTGTAATAGGTAGTAAAGGAATTATTAATAGGTTACACCCAAATTATTCTTATGACGAGGTTTTAAAGCTGATTGATTCTGCTAATAATCTTAAAAAATTATTTGTTGAACTTTAAATTATTATTAAAAAGCCTCTAGAACTTAACTAATTTTTAATATTTTAAATTATTTATTTTTATAATTTTAATATAATTAATATCACATTAATAAAAAACTTATTTTTAGTTTAAATTTTTAATATTTAAAAAATTATAATTATTATCTTAATTTGTTATCATATGAACTTAAGTATAAAATAGTGTCAATTATTAAAAACAGTTTTACTTATTTTAATTATTAATTAGAATTATTAGTGTATGTATCCTAAATTATTTAATGTTATTGACTCTTATAATCTGATGATTATAGTTGGTGTAATTGCTTCTATTTTAATTTGCTATCTATATTTTAAACATATAAAAATGACAACATCTTTTATATTAGATTTAACATTAACAATAATAGTGGCTGTTTTCTTTGGAGTTATTTTTGCTTGCTTGTTTGAAAATTTGTATGAATTTATTTTAGATCCTAAAAACTATAAATTTACTTTTGGCTTAACTTTTTATGGTGGTTTATTTGGTGGGGTAATTTCTTTTATTTTAATGTATATTTTTTACATTAGAAAAAGAAATGGAAAAACTATTGATAAAATATGTATTATTGCTCCAAGTGCTATAACAATAGCTCATGCTTTTGGTAGAGTTGGATGTTTTTTAGCAGGATGCTGTTATGGGAAAGAAACTAATGAATGGTATGGAATTTATTTTGAAAGTTTAGGAAAAAAAGTAATACCAACACAATTATATGAGGCAATATTTTTATTTATACTAAGTTTTATATTAATTTATTTAGCCTTTAAGAAAAATTTTAAATATAATTTTATCATTTATATAACTTCATATAGCATATGGAGGTTTTTAATTGAATTTCTTAGAGATGATCCTCGAGGAGCGTTTTTAGGAATATTTTCGCCAAGTCAAGTTTGGTCAATCATTTTATTTTGTATGGTAGTTCCTTTATATTTCTTCTTAAATCGTTTCATATTTAAAAAAGATATCAACGATAATTTAAAAAATGAAATTAAATGATAAAACATTAAATATATTAATTTGTTCTTTTACTTTTTTATTTTTAATTAGTTTTCCTTTTGATTTATTTATTAAAAATGAATTTTATATATTATTATTACAATTAATAAATAGAATAATATTTATAATATTTATATTAATTTATTCAAGAAAATATTTAAAAAAATTATTTTTTAAAATTAATCTTAATGACTTATATTTCTTTCCTTTTATTTTAATACTATTTTGTAATTTTTATTATCTTCTTTATGAACATTCTTCATTTAAAATTAATTATGATAATTTATTTATAGTTAAATTATTTTCAATTATATTTACTTCAATAAGTGAAGAATTATTATTTAGAAATTTAATCTTAAATAACTTAAATTTTAAGAATAAATTTCTAAATATATTAGTTTCTAGTCTTATTTTTTCTTTATATCATTTAGTTTATTTTTTATCTAGTTTTAATGTGATAGATTTGTTTATCCCTATATATACTTTTGGATTAGGTTTTATATTAGGTTTTATATATGTTTATTCAAAAAATATGATTTATATTATTGTTTATCATTTTTTATTTAATTTTATAAATCAATTTTTATATAGTTATATAATTATAAACGAAAATTTATTAGCATTTATAATTAATGGTTTAATTGTATATTTATTAGGTGCAATTTATTTATTATTAATCTATAAATTGAAATTTAAAAAACTAGATGCTAATAAATAACTTCAACATTATTTTGTTTACATAGATCTAAAAAATACTTATTAGGTTTAGAATCTAAGATAATTATATCAATGTCTTTCAAAGAACATGTTTTATATACATATGACTTACCAATTTTTGAATTATCTACAAGTAATATTTTTTTCTTAGCATTTTTAAGCATAGCATATTTACATTTCTGCGTATCGATATTAGCTTCAGTTATAAAACCATCCTCACTTATTCCTTTACATGAAAAAAAGAAAGCATCTAGATTAAACTCTTTAGTCATTTCAATAGCATAATATCCGCTTGTTGAATTTGTTTTTCTTGTTAATAATCCTCCAATAAAATAAATATCTAATTGAGTTATTTGAATTAAGCTTAAAGCAGTGTCTAAGCTATTGGTTATAATAGTAGAATTTTTAAAATTTTTTAAATAATAAACAAGTTGTCCAACAGTAGTACTTGAATCGAAAAAGTATGAATTACCATCAATTAAATATTGATTAGCTAATGAAGCAATTTTTCTTTTTTCAGTTATTCCTTCAAGTTCTCTAAATGAACGAGATGATTCAGTCGCGTTAGTATCAATACTTGTTACCCCTCCTTTAACCATTATTAATAATCCTTGCGAATGCATTTTTATGACATCACGTCTTATTGTAGAAGTTGATGAAAATAATAATTCGCTTAATTCCTTATAACTGATAAATTTTTTGGTGCTTAATAAGTTAAGTATTTTACTTTGTCTTTCGTCAATTATCATAATTTATTTCCTTTTATTTATTTTTATCATAAGCAAATAACAATGTAAATGAATATTTCAAAATGTATCAAAATTTTCTAATTTTTCTCAAAAATTCAATTTAATTGTAAAATTATTAATAAACTTTTGAAAAAAAGTGAAAACAAATAGAAAGATTTGAAATATAAAAATAAAATAAAATGAAAATATTTGAAAAAAATAATGATTAAAAATGAAAAAGTTTCAACTTATGTTTCAAATATTTTCAAAACTATTTCAAATAGAGTCATTATTTGCTATTATGAAAGCGCTTTCAATGAGGTAATTATGAAAAAAATTTTTAAATTAGGGTGTTTATTGTTATCTAGTTTGGCTATTCCTAGTTGTGGAAGCAATCAAGATAACAATAAAAATAATATTGATATGTCAAGATATCCAAATTTTATTGAAAATGTAAATGATATTTCTTATTCGTTCGGTTCAAAAGAAATTCAAGATCCATTTTGGAAAGGCAATGTAATTTATAATGAATCTGTTTTGATGTTTCAAAATGAAGGAACTGATGAAATTTCAGGAAATTTAATTTATAAACCTACAAAAATTATTTCAGTTAGAGATTATTCGCTTAAAATTTCATATAAAGAAAATGTTGATTATAAATTAGAAGGAAATAAAATAATTTTACTTAATAAAGAGATTAATTATCGTACAAAAACTCAAGTAAGTGGTGGAGAAGTTCCTGAAGGCTTTGTTTTAAAGGATTCAATTAGTAATCAACTTACTGACCTAGTTAATATGGGAGGATGTGTTTATACTGAATCAAGTTTTTATTATGGATCACAATTATGGGTTACTTATGCTTATGATATTAATGAACTTGATAAAGATTACGACATTTATCCTCAATACAATTTAGAAAAACTTCCTAAAATAAAACAAAAATTAGAAAATAAAGAATCAATTAAAATTGTTGCACTTGGTGATAGTGTTTTAGAAGGATGCTCATCATCTAAGTTATTCAAACATGAGCCATATTTAGACACGTTTATCGAATTGACTAGACAAGGACTTGTTAGATTATATGGATATGATGATAAAGATATTATCTTAGATAATCAATCAGTTGGTGGAATGATGTCTAGTTGGGGTGCTCAAGATGCTCAAATTAATAATGTAATTAATGCGGAACCTGATTTATTTTTCTTACATTTCGGTATTAATGATTTAGGAAGCAAACGTTCAACAATGAGTTTTTATGAAGATATTGAATCTATTATTTTAAGAGTTAAAGCTGCTTTGCCAAATTGTTCAATTGTCATTATGTCGCCATTTAATCCTCAACCTGATTTATATGATTATGAAAAAATGAAGGATTATTTTAGTATAGTTAATGATGAATTAGTCGATAATCAAGAAGATACTTATTTACTCGACATTTTTAAATTAAGTAATGATATAAGTAAAAATAAGAAATATTTAGATATGTCTGCTAATGGTATAAACCATGTAAATGATTTTGCAAGTAGAGTTTATACGAATGCGATTTTATCTACTTTTTATAAATACTAAAAATAATATTAAGGAGAAATTTTATGAAAAAAAATATTAAATTAGTGACTTTATTTGGTGCTATTTGCTTAATGACAAGTGCACTTACATCTTGTAAATTATTTGGAAATAACGGGAAAAATGATGGACCAAATGTTGATGAAAATATTGATTTAAATCTTGATGCTAATTATGAGACTAAAATTTCTTTATTGATTCCTAATGGAAATTCAAATGAAGAGACGATGATTAATGAATTAATTAAATAATTTAATAAAGACTATCCTAATATTACTTTTGAAAAGAATTATATTTCTGTAAGCGGATATGAAAATACTGTACGCAATCAATGGATAGCAGGTTCATTACCTGATATTGTTTGGTCTAATTCACCAGATTTTTATACTTTAGTTGGTAATGAAATGGCTTTACCTTTAAATACTTTCATTGAAAAAGCCGGAATTAATTTAGAAGAAGATTATATGAAATCCTATTTTGATGCTGGTTCAGTTGATGGAAAATATTATTGTTTTCCTAGATCTTGTGATAGTGTTGTTACATTTATCAATACAAAATTATTAAAACAATCAGGAATTGACACTTCTAAAATCAAAAATGGTTGGACTTGGTCTGATTTTACAAGTGTATTAGCAGATTATAGAGCCTATTTAGATACAACTAGCAATAAAAATACTTATTATTGTTTAGATGCTAATTTAACTGGATGGTTATCTGTAAGTTATCCAATTTTACGTAGTTATGGTGGGGAAGTTATAGATGATAATCAAAATATATTAATTGATTCTCCAGAAACTAGAAAAGCTTTAGAGATGGTTAAAAGTTTAGTCGATAATAAATATATAGTTGCAAGTGGTTTAACTAGTGGCAATTCTTATGAAACTGGCACAAGTCCATTCTTATTTCAATCTGCTTCAATTTCACTTTATGCTGAAAGACGTGCACTTAAAGATAGTGTGGATATTGTTTCATTCCCATTAATTGAAGATAATAACAGTCCTAAAATTGGGTCTGGTATTGCCGGATATTGTATAAATAGTCGTGTTAAAGATAAAAAACAAGTTGCATGTTGGAAATTTATGGAAAAAATGATTTCTTATGAAGGACAACAAGCAATGGCTAGGGGTGGCTTAAATTTACCATCTATTCGTAAAGATTTACAAGATCCTAGTACTGCTTATTGGTGTAAAGGATATGAAAATTATAATTTAAGTGCTTATACGTATGGTGATGAATATAAAATCACTTGTGATTTTTTAAGCAAAGTTGAAACTACTAAAAAAGCTAAGTTAGATGAAGCGGTTCAAGGCTTATTTGATGATGCTACTCGTACAGATAAAACTATTGATAAAGCAGTTTCAACTTGTGTAAAAGCTCTTAAAAATGCTTTAAAAAATTAGTAATTAAATTGAATAAAGGAAAATTATGGAGAAGTACGTATCTTTAAGAAGAACCAAAAAATATAATAAATTTAGCAAATTTTTAAGTGCTAACTATGTTGGATGGCTTTTTAACCTACCATTAATTATTGGATTACTTATTTTTACTGCTTTACCAATGATTCTTTCCTTATTTTATTCTTTTAATAAAACAAGTTTAGACTTTAATGGTTTAAATTGTGCTTGGATTGGTTTAGGAAATTATATTAGAATTTTTCAAGATGAAGAAATGGGATTAGTTGTTAAAAACACAGTTATCTTTTCAATTATAAGTGTCCCTTTAAATTTAGTTTTATCATATTTCTTAGCCTTACTTGTCAATACAAAATTCAAATATACGAAGTTTTTTAGAGTACTATATTACTTACCAGTAATTATTCCAGCAGTTGTTAGTGGATTATTATGGAAAGATTTAACAGATTCAACCTTTGGTGTTTTTAATAAGATTATAAAAGCTTTTGGTGGAGAAAATTTTCCGTTCTTTCAAAGTGCAAAAACTGCTCTATTTTCACTTATTTTTATGAATTGCTGGGGAGTTGGTGGTGGAATGGTCCTCTGGCTAAGTGCCTTTAAAAATATTCCAAAAGCCTTATATGAAGCAGCAAAAATCGAAGGTGCTAATAGTTGGCAAAGATTTTATAAAATTACATTACCACTCTCTACTCCAATGATATTTTATAATGCTGTAATGTCAATTATAGGAACTTTACAATATAACGGAACTTTAACAATAGCTTCAAACGGTGGTAAAGGTGTTGATAATTCACTTTATTTATATGGTGTAAAAGTTTATTTTGAAGCTTTTAAAAGTGGAGATATTGGATATGGTGCAGCTTTAAGCTGGATGCTATTTCTTGTTGTTGCGATTTTGACATTTATTTTATTTACAACGAGCAAATGGGTACATTATCAAGAGGATTAATTATGGGCTTTCAGGATGTATTAACTTTTAAAGCTAGAAGAAAAAATGACCTACAAAGAGGATGGAATAAAACAAAAGTTTGGTTATTTCTTCTTATTATGATTGTTATTGGTGTCATTTTAGTATTCCCATATTTTTATATGATATCTAAATCATTGATGAATGAAACTGAAGTCATTGATCCAAATGTTCCTTTATTACCTTCTACTCCTCAATGGAGTAATTATTGGAAATTATTCACTGAAAGTGGCTATTTAAAAGCAACGATGTATTCGTTAATTGTTTGTTTATTTAACGCTATTGTTGTTCCATTAAGCGCTTCTCTTATTGCTTTTTCTTTTGCTAAATGTCATTGGAAAGGCAGAAATGTGATGTTTGCTTTAATGATGTTTACAACAATGCTTCCAGCTGTTGCGACTCAAATACCTTTATATGTTATGTATTCTGAATGGGGATGGATTGATACACTTTTTCCTCTCACATTACCTAATTTATTTGGTGGCGGAGCAAGTTACATATTCTTACTTAGGCAATATATGATGGGAATTCCTAATGATATGGAAGATGCTGCTAAAATTGATGGTGCTAATCCATTTAGAATATATTGGAATATTATTTTACCAAATTGTAAGCCAATTTTAATTTATATTGCGATTACTGTAATTATTACAAACTGGGGAGATTATTATGGACCATTAGTTTTTATGACTAGTGATGATGCTCCATATACATTAGCTTATTTAATTTATAAAAAATCAACCGAAGGTGAAGCAGCTAGTCAACTTGCTGCCGTGAGAATGGCTGGTGGAGTTTTTATGACAATATTACCAGCAATTATATTTACATTATTCCAAAAACAACTCACTGATGGTGTACTTACTAGTGGTTTGAAAGGATAAAAATTATGAAGATTAGAAGGGTTTTTCCATTATTTGTATTAAGTTTACTAACTATTACAAGTTGTAATAAGGCTAATTCAATAACAAGAATAGATGATAATAGAGATCTAAGTATTGAAGAAAAAACCGTTAATAGTATGAGTGCTATTGATGGGTTAAATAGATTAGTAAATCCTGTTGATACTAAAGTAGAAAATAAAAGACTTGGTGTATTTTATCATGTTTGGCACGGAACTCATAATAAAGCAACAGATAATATTGATAATACTTATAATATTACAAATTTATTAAAAAATGATCCGGATACACTTTATAATCCTGATATAAACAAAGAAGATTTTCATTATTGGGGTGAACCACTTTATGGATATTATAATAGTGCTGATCCATGGGTTATTACTAGACATATAGAAATATTAACAGCTTGTGGAGTAGATTATTTAGCTTATGATCTTACTAATTCAGTTATCTATCCTAACGCTATTAATGCAATATTCAAAGTATTAGAAGAATTTCAAAATCAAGGTTTTAATGTACCTAAAGTAGTATTTATTACTCGTACTGGCAGTGGGGATGTAATTAATGCGGCTTATAATACTTGGTATAAAGAAGGTAGATATAAATCATTATGGTATTCATTAGATAATAAGAAACCTTTAATTGTTGGAATAAAAGGTGAAGTTGCTAATCTTAGTAATGGACAAGAATTATTAGATTTCTTTGATATTAGAGATATTGTTTGGCCAACCGATCCTCGACAAGATTATGAAGGTTTTCCTTGGATGGATTGGAATTATCCTCAAAATAATTATAGTGGAACAATGGTTGTATCACTTGCTCAACATATGGGAATGAGAATGAGTGATGAAGCTGATTCAAATAATGGTCGTGGATTTAATTATTCTACTTTTAAAAATGATTCTAGTTTGGTTAATGAGGGAAGTAATTTTGAAGGACAATTTAAAACTGTTCTTGATACTAATTTAAAGGCGATAGAAGAAAATGATCCGGATTTAGAAGTAAATAATGTATTTGTTACAGGTTTTAATGAATGGATTGCTCAAAAATTAGTTGATGGACAAGGGAGAGTTTATTTTGTTGATACATTTAATGAGGAATATAGCCGTGATATTGAAATGATGAAAGGCGGATATGGTGATAATTATGTCCTTCAACTTATGAGATTAAATAGAGCCTATTCTTATAATGAAGCTAAACACTATAAATATAATAAAAATAGTATAAATATAAATGATAATGATTTGAGTGATTGGAATAATATAACAAGTATTTATAAAGATTTTAATGGCGATGCCCTTAGTAGAAATTTTATTTCTAGTGATCAGAAACACTATTTAACTAACGACACAAATCGTAATGATATTAGTAAAGTCTATGTTACTAATGATGATAAGAATTTATATATTAGAGTTGATACAGTTAATGATTTAACTACTAGAAATAGTGATGATAAGTGCTATATGAATATCTTTATAAATACAAAGAAAAATAATGATACATTCATGGGTTTTGATTATGTAATCAATAGAAATCAAAATGGTAATGATATATCAATTGAAAGAGTTAAAGATGGGTTTAAAACTACTTTATTAGATATTAAAGGAAAAATAAATATTATTGATAATGTAATGGAGGTTTCTATTCCTTTAAATGCCTTAAATTTAGATAGTAATAATATGAATATTTCTATTAAAGTTACAGATAATGTAATAAATCAAGATGATCCAATGGATTATTACGTTAATGGGGATTCTGCTCCAATAGGAAGGTTAGGTTATAGTTATGGATATTAACAATAAATATAAAAAATATTTGGTATTGCCTTTCTTATTAACATTATTAGTTGGATGTAATAGTAATAAAAATAATGGAGATGATATGATTGATAATCGAAATTTAAATGCTATTGATTATGCTTTTGCTAATTTATGCGGAGAAGATGCTTTAGGAAGAGTAGTAAAAAGAATTAATAATGTTAAAACAGATAAAACACGTTATGTTGGATTATGGTATAGTGTTTGGCTTGGTGGACATAAAAATGCTCAAACTGGGATATATGATATAACTAAACTAGAAGAAACTAGTGAAGGAAGATTAGCTTTAGAATCATTAGAGAGTAATTCTATGTCTAAAATTAATGAATTCCATTTTTGGGGTGAACCACTTTATGGATATTATGATTCAAAAGATCCATTTGTAATTACTCGTCATCTTGAATTATTTATTAATGCGGGAATTGATTATTTATGTATTGACGCAACTAATGACGTTGTTTATAGTGATGCTACTTATCAATTGTTAGATATTTTAATGGATTTTATGTCGCAAGGATATAATGTTCCTAAAATAATGTTTTATACAAATAGTCATAGTGGTATTACTGTTCAAAAGTTGTGGGATAAGTTTTATCAAAGTGGAAAATATAATCAAGTAATGTTTTCACCTAATGGTAAACCGATGATTATAGGTATCACTAGAAATAATAATAAAGCTAGTGATCAAACAAAATACCCTAATGTTTATAATTTTAATGATAATGATTATATTAAAGATGAATATTTAAATAAATTTGATGTTAAAGAAAGTGAATGGCCTAATGGCGATCATAATGATAATAGTATTCCCTGGATGAGTTGGGTTTATCCTCAACAAGTACATAAAAATACAAATTCAATATGCATTGATGTTGCACAACATTCCCATAATGTAATTTATGTTTCTAGTAAAGATCCTGAGTGTCATCGAGGGTATAATAATATAACTAAAAAGGTTGAAGGTGATTATAAAGATGGATTATCCTTTCAACAAATGTGGGATACAGCATTATTAGATAAAGATAATAACATTAATAATGTATTAGTTACTTCCTTTAATGAATGGATGGCTATCAAACAACCAAATGGAACTTTCGTTGACGTTTATGATAAAGAATATTCTAGAGATATTGAAATGATGAAAGGTGGATATGGTGATAATTACTATATGCAGCTTGTTAAAAATGTTCGTGAATTTAAATACGATAATTATATTAAATATGATAAAGAAGAATATAGTGTCGATATTTCTAATGGTGTTAGTCCTATTTGGAATGTAATTAAATCTCATTATCAAGATATTACAGGAGATAGTTTAAATAGAGATTTTAGTGGAGCTGTAGATGGGCTTAATTATAAATTAGATTCAAAAAGAAATGATATTAAATTAGTTAAAGTAACTCATGATGTGGATAACATTTATTTCTATATAGAATGTAATGAAAATATAACAAAATATGATGGTTCTGCAAAGAATTACATGAATATCTTATTAAAAACAAAAGATTCTGATAAAAATTTTATGGGTTGTAATGTTTTAATTAATAGAAATATTAGTGGTAATTTTGGAAGTGTAGAAATCTCAAATGGAGGTTATAACTTTACTGAAGTAGATAAGTGTGAATTTTATATTAATGATAATGTCATGCAAGTTAAAATTCCTAGAAAGAATATCGAAACTAATAAAGCTTGTGATTTAGAATTTAAAGTATTTGATAATGTTTTAGATCCAAGTGATGAAATGGAGTATTACGTTAGTGGAGATGTAATGCCTTTAGGTAGACTTAGATATGGGTATTAAATTCATTTTAATGTTGACAATTATATACAAGGGACGTTTTAAAAAGGATTTATAAAATCGGATGAAAATACTACTTCTTATTAAATCTCTATTCTTGATGAAAAGGGAGTAATAACAAGCTTAAAAGTATTTAAATTATAGATAGATAATTAAAGGAGAAAAAATAATGAAAAAGTTATCAATTCTAACGTTATCAGTATCAGCAATATTATTACTTGCTAATACTAGTCAAACTGCTTCAAATGAAGCACTTAGTAGAACTATGAAATATAGTGATACTGTTTTAAAAGTAGCTGGAGATAATACTGATGTAACAGTTTCTCAAGTTGTTACTAGTAATTCTGGATGGACTGCTAATAGTAATATGGGCGTATTCATTCAATTAAATAATATTAATAAAAGTAATGGTTTTGGTGCTTTTTGTAACGCTGAATTAGTCAATGATAATGTTCATATGTATGATAAGTATGGTGATGAAACACCATTACTTTATAAAGTTGAAGGACAAGGGAATGGCTTTCTCATAAATAGAACTAAAGGTGCTAATTATAATAATCAAATTGTTAAAATTCCTGCTAATTTAAAGGTTAAAATGGGAAATCCATATGCTAGCACAAACGATTATCTTGATGAAACAATTACTGTTACAGAAGAAGCTTTATATATCTGTAAACTTGCTGATGGAGAATATGGAGCTTGGGAGAAATTAGTCAATCCTACTTCAATTACCCTAGATAAAGAAGATTTAACTTTAAAGGTTAATGGAACTTCTAAATTAACGGCTAAAGTTGAAGGAACTACAAATGGTACTTTGTTTTATAAAAGTAGTAATACTAATGTAGCAACAGTTGATGAAGAAGGAAATATAGTTGCTAAAGGAAAAGGTGAAGCTACTATTACTGCTAATTGTGGAACAATTAAAAAATCAATTAAAGTTAGTGTAACAAGTGATGAACCAAGTGTTCAAACGGGTATTAAAATTATTAAAGGTAAGACTATTGAAATTTATAAAGGTGAAAATTATTCACTAAGCGATTTAAAAGTTGTTAAGGTTTATAACGATAATCCTGAAGGTGAAGAAGTGACTTTAACTAGCGATATGATTAGTGGAACTTTCGATAATAACAAAGCCGGAACATATACATTAACTATTACTAGCGGAGAATTTAGTGATACTTTTACTATTACAGTTAAAGATGCAGGTGTTATTGGCGTAAAAGAATTAAAAAAAGGTTATAATTTTGGAAATAACTCTGGATGGGGTGATTTCTATTTACAAACTGATGCTCCAAATGTTGGTACCCAATGGCTAAATATTAAAGGTGAAGCTTTTAATAATTTAAATAAATACATTAAAGTTAATGGTAAATCAGGTGCCCTATCAAATGTTAAATGTTTTCATGGCGTACGTTATGAATTTTGGTTTGATACTGAAACCAAAAATTCTTTAAAAGCTGGAGACGTTATTACTATTTCCAAAGATACACCATTTTATTATTATAGTGGAACAACTGATGGTAACCATGAACCTATGGGTGATGGCACCTATCAAGCTAGAAATAGATTAGATAAAGAATATAAATTTGTTTATACTGGTCACGATTATGAAGTTTTTGCTGGAGAACCAACAGAACTGAATGTTGCTAATTCTAGTGTGACCTTAGCAGCTGGCGAAGAAATTCAAATTAATTATTCAGTTGGTCCTACTGGTACCTATGGAACTCCAACTTTTAGTGGTTATGATGATAAAATAATAAGCGTAAGTAAAGATGGGAAGATTATTGGTTTAGCTACAGGAAATACACAAGTTACTCTTACGTTAGGAAGTTTGACAAAGACAATTAATGTTACTGTACTAAATGCAAAAGATATAAAAGAGTTTAAATTTACAAATATTCCTACTTATTTCTCTATCTTAAAAGATACAAAAAATGTAGATCTCACATCAAAGTTAAAAACTGGAAAATATATCTTTAGTGATAATACCGAATCTGGTGAAGTTCAAGTTACTAGTGTAAAAATGAAAACCAATTTAGATACATCAGTTATTGGGACAAAACAAGTTGAGTTTGATGTTACTATTAATTCTAAAACATATACAGCTACAGTCGAAGTTCAAATTTATGAATATTATGATCAAAAGCCAAGTGAAGTAGCAATAGTTGAATGGTTTGATTATGCTGTTTTCTTACAATTCCCAAAAACAATGACAAATGCTGTAAATATTACAGGTGCTAATGATGAAGAAAATGCATTACTAAAAGAAACAATGAAAAACATTTCATACACTAGAAAAGATGGAACGGAAGTTAAACTTAATGGTGGATATGAACTTGCAACAAATATTGCAATTTTCCCTGAGTTTATGTATGAGCAAAAAGATGAAAAAGGTAATGTAACTCATGCTAAGATCGGAGCAGATAATTATAATTCTGATGGCTATTATATGGCTGGAGATATGATTACTGTTTTACAAGACACTCCTGTTTATAAATGGACTGGAAGTAAAGGTGATCAAGATCGTCCAGTAGCAGGAACTGGTGAATATATTATCGAAGGCTATATTAAAGAAAAATTAGTTTATAAATTTAATGGTTCTGTCTGGACTTCATTTATTGAATATACAGATATGGTTGTAAATACAAAAACACTTGAAGTTACAGTTGGTAAAACCGGAACTATCGAAGCTAAACGAATACCAGATAATGCAACTCAAGGTGTATTTAGTTATGAATCTAGTGATTCAAGTATAGCTACAGTTAATAGTTATGGAATAGTTAAAGGCTTAAAAGAAGGTAAAGTAACCATCACTATTACATTAAAAGATGAAGATGATCCAAGTAAAACAAAAACTGGTACTTGCGAAGTAACTGTTGTTGATGGAATCACTTCTATTAAATTTGATAAAGATTCTTATGATGTAAGTTTAGGAACTTCAGTTGAAGATTTATTAAAGAAATTCAGTGGAAGTTATGTTTATGCAAGTGGTAAGGTTGGCGAAAAAGTTGATTTTACTAACGCAACAATTGACGGATATAATAAAGATAAAGAAGGTAGTCAAAATATTACAGTAACTGTTAATAAAGACGGTAAGTCAATTACTAGTGCAATTAAGGTTAATGTAACTAGCAAAAAAGGATGTGGAGGTGATATTATCACAACTTCAGCTCTTATATCTACTCTAGCTTTATTAGGCGTTGGCGTAATGCTTACGATCACATATAAAAAGAAAAAAAATAAATAGTTAGGTTTAACAAGGTTATTATTTATAAAGTGAGGTAATATGTTTAAATTAAAAGAAGTAAAAGTTAATTATATGATAGAACCTATAACTATTAGTGATAAGCCATCATTTTCTTGGACTTATCTTAATGGTTCTAATTCTAAACAAACTACATACCGAATTATTTGTAGTTTAGAAGATGGAAATATTGTTTGGGATTCAAAAGTTATAAATAGTAATCGAATGACAAATATTATCTTTGAAGGTAGTGAAGAACTACCTTCAAAGAGCTTAATTAATGTTAAAGTAATTGTTACATCAAATAATAAAGAAGAAGATACTTTTATAACTCATTTTGAAACAACTTTAAAAGATAATGAATGGTTAGGAAAATGGACTTCTATACCAGATAATTTTAATGGTGGAACTTTATATTTTAGAAAACAATTTCAATTAAAAAATAAAGAAATTAAAAGAGCACGTTGTTATATTTGCGGCATTGGGTATCATGAATTTTATCTTAATGGTCAAAAAGTTGGAGATAAAGTTTTAAATCCAGGTGTTACAAATTATGATAAGACAGTTTTATTTGATACTTACCAAATTGAAAAATATCTTAATAAATTAGATAACGTTATGGGTATAGAAGTTGGATATGGTTGGTATGGTAACCGTAAACTTTTATTACAAATGTATATTGAATATGTAGATGGAGAGATTTATGAAGACCACAGTGATTGTAATCATGGTTGGTGGGTTAGTGGATCTCCTGTAATTGATAATTCGATTTATGGTGGTGAAATATATGATGCTCGAATTGAAAAAAAGACATATCCAAATTGGACAAGTTTAGAATTTCAACCTACTTGGGCTAATGGATGGATGTATACAATTTTAACTCAAGTACCAAGGGGAAAATTAACGCCACAAGAAATTAATCCAATTAAAGTATTAAATACTTATTCGGTTAAAACTATAAATCGTATCGATGATAAGCATTTAGTTTTTGACTTAGGTCAAAATATGGCTGGTTGGGCAGAAATAAAAGTCGAAGGTGAAGAAGGAAGTAAAGTAACTTTATTATATGCTGAAGGCATTAAAAAAGATGGTCATGTCAATCAATTAAATTTAAGAAGTGCTAGATGTAGTGATACATATATTTTAAAAGGTGATGGTATTGAAACATATGCTCCTAGGTTTACTTATCATGGATTCCAATATGTTGAAACAATTATTGAAGGTAATGCAAAAATAATACATTTAGTTGGGAAACATGTTCATAGTGATATTAAAGTTGTTGGGAAGTTTAAATGTAGCGATGAAATATTAAATAAATTACATCAAATGGCGGTTATCACTGAGCAAAATAACCAATATTCCATATTAACTGATTGTCCACAAAGAGATGAAAGATTTGGGTGGTTAAATGACGTTTCTAGCCGTGTTTTTCAGTCTAATTATAATTTTGATATGGATAGGCTTTATAACAAGGTAGTTCATGATATTTATGAAACTCAAGATGAATTAGGAAGAATTGGCGATACAGCTCCTTATTATACAGGAGGACAGCCTGCCGATACGACAACGGTTTCGTATTTATTATTAGCTTTGAGTGCTTACAAATATTATGGCGATGATAGCTTAGTTAAAAAAGAATACGAAGGCCATAAAAAGTGGGTTGAATATCTATTAACAAGACAAAAAGATTTTATAATGGATTACTATTATTATGCTGATTGGGTACCTCCAATAACATTAAAAAACAGTGTAAGTGATGGAATATTTGTATCTAGTATGTTTTTGTATTGGCACTTAATAACAATTGCTAAATTAGCAAAAATATGTGGAAATAGTAAGGATTTTGAAAGATATACAGAATTATCTAAATTATCTAAACTGGCATTAAATAAAAAATATTATCATGAAGAAGGATATTATTGTAACAACACTCAATGTGAGAACGCAATGCCAGTTTGGTTAAACATTTGTGAAGATAAAAATAAAGCAAAAGTCGTTAAACATATTGTAAAAGATATTAAAGAAAATAATAATCATATAACTTGTGGCAATCAAGGATATAGACATGTTTTCTATTTATTATGTGAATTCGGATATGAAGATCTAGCAATTGATGTCTTAAAAAATAAAGAATATCCAGGTTGGGGATATATGATAGAAAGTGGAGCAACTACTGTCTGGGAAAGATGGGAAAAAGAGATGCAAAATGAAATGCATTCGTTTGATCACCCAATGTTTGGTAGTTATGATGCAATATTTTATCGATATTTTTTAGGCATTCAAATTGATGGCGAAGGCGCTAATGATATAACATTACATACAATTGTACCTTCTAAATTAAATTATGCAGAAGGTGAATTTAATTCAATAAAAGGGTTAATTTCTGTTAAATGGGAAAAAGATTTAGATAACGAAGAAATTAATTATGTATATGAAATTCCTACAAATACGTCAGCTAAATTAATGGTTAATAAAGATATTATTTCATTAGATGGTAAAAAATGTAATGGAAACGAATTTGTTTTAGAAGGTGGTAAACACATTTTAAAAACTATTTTATAAAGGATGAGATTATATGAAAAATATACTAGATTATAAGGTTTTACAAGATGTAGCCAAAATAATAAATAGAATGTATTTATTAGGATGGGATGAAAGAAATGGAGGGAATGTATCATATTTATTGGATGAAAATGAATTAAAAGATTATTTAGATTTAAATAAAGTTATTCGTACATATCCTTTAAATTTCGATGCTAGTGAAGTGAAAGGTAAATTCTTTTTAGCAACTGGAACAGGGAAATATTTTAGAAATACTTTAGAAGATCCAGAAACTAATTTAGGAATTTTTAAAGTTAGTAATGATGGTAAATACGCTGAACTAATTTGGGGATATAAAGATGGTGGTAAGTCCACTAGTGAAACTTATGCACATTTAATGTGCCATATTCAAAGATTAAGAGTTGATCCTAAGCATCGTGTTGTCATTCATTCTCATCCAACATGTACATTAGCGATGACTCATATATTGCCTTATGATGAAAAAGTTTTTACAAAAGAGTTATGGAAAGTTATGACTGAATGTATAGTTGTTTTTCCAGAAGGTATTGGTGTTTTACCTTGGATGCAATGTGGAACATATGAAATTGGCGTTGCTACAGCTGAAAAAATGAAGGATAGAAGATTAGTAGTTTGGGGGCTTCATGGAATATATGGAGTTGGTGAAAATATTGACGAAGCCTTTGGTTTAATAGAAACAGTTGAAAAAGCAGCAGATGTATGGTTAAAATATCGTCAGTTTGATGAAGTTAATACGATAAGTGATGCTGATTTAAAAGGTATTGCAAAATTTTATGGCGGCATCCCAAGGAAAGGATATTTAGATTAATTTATGAAATACTATTTAGCAATTGATATTGGTGCTTCAAGTGGTAGAGGAATGCTTGGACATGTTGAAAATGGAGAGATTTTTTTAGAAGAGATTTATCGTTTTGATAATTATTTAATTAAGAAGAATGAATCTTTATTTTGGGATATTGCTAAAATTTATAATAGCATCATTTTGATGCTAAAAAAATGTAAAAAAATTAATAAAATTCCTGAAAGTTTAGGTATTGATACTTTTGGAGTAGATTATTGCTTATTAGATTGTAATGATCAACTTGTAAGAAATATTTATTCATATCGAGATAGTCGAACTATTAAAGCTAAACAAGACTTTGAAAAAATAATGTCAATAGAAAATTTATATAAAATAACAGGAATTTATCCTCAAGTATTTAATACTTTATATCAACTTTATGATGATAAAGAAAAAGGATTAATTAATAAAACAAAAACAATAATGTTTTTACCTTGTTACCTAGGGTATTTGTTAACTGATGTAAAGTATAATGAATTATCTATTGCTTCAACTAGTGGCTTATTAAATAAAGATACTTTTGATTATGATAAAGATATATTAAAATTGTTAGGATTAAATAAAGAAAATTTTGCAAATTTTAAAAATAATGGGGAATTAGTAGGGTTTTTAACAAAAGATATTGAAAAAGAAGTTGGCTATAACTTAAAAGTTATTAATATAATTTCTCATGATACTGGAACAGGAGTATATGGAAGTAAGGTAGAAACCGATGAATTATTTCTTTCTAGTGGCACATGGTCTTTAATTGGATTATTAGATAATTCATACGACACTAGAATAGAGTGTTATAAAGAAGGATTTACAAATGAATTAAATGAATTTGGAAAAGTAAGATTTTTGCAAAATATTGTTGGTATGCTATTAATTAATACCTTAAATAATGAATGTGAAAAATTACCTATTACTGAAGTTGTTGAAGGTGCTAAAAAAGGAAGTAATTATAAAAATATTTTTGATGCTACTTTACCTAGATTTTTAGCTCCAAAATCAATGAAAGAGGAAATTGATAAATATTTTATAGAACAAAATATTACTCCTCCACAAAATTTAAATGAATATTATTATTGTATATATAATTCGTTAGCTCATGCTTATAAAAAAGCCATTGAAAATATTGAAAAACTTAAAGGCAAAACTTATAAAAAAATAACAATATTTGGTGGCGGTAGTAAAAATAAATTTTTAAATAATTTAACAGAAGAATTAACTCATAAAAAAATTGTTATTGGGCCTAGTGAAGGTTCATCAATTGGGAATGTTATGTGTCAACTTTTAAATAAAAAATAAGATTGGAGATGTTTTATGCCATTAATTAAAAAGATTTCAAAAGAAGAAAAACTTCTAAACAAAGAAAGAAAAAGAATCCATGAAGAAGTAATTAAAAAAGAATATCTTCATAGTAAAGAAGATAAAATAAGTCCGAAGGGTTCATTTGTATCTTTAGTAAACGTTAATAAAATTTATGATAACCATGTTCAAGCTGTTTACAATTTTAATCTTGATATAAAACCACAAGAATTTATTGTCTTTGTTGGACCTAGTGGATGTGGGAAATCAACTACTTTAAGAATGATTGCAGGACTTGAAGATATTACCTATGGAGATCTTTATATTAATGGAATGTATGCTAATGATCTTCAACCTAAAGATAGAGATATTGCAATGGTTTTTCAAAGCTATGCTCTTTATCCTCATATGACTGTTTTTGATAATATTGCTTTTGGTTTAAAAATAAGAAAGGTTCCAACTTTATTGATCGATAGAAAGCTTTATAAGGAACAATTAAAAATTGTTAAAACTAAAGAAAAAGAGCTTGCAGAGGTTAAAGATGAACTTGGTTTATTAAAAAAACAATTATTAAAAAATGATGATGAAACTTTAAAAGAAAAAGCTAAAGAACTTGATTTAAAATTTGCTTCACTAAACGAAGAATTAAATAAAGAAAATAAGGAATTATTAAATATTAAAAGCACACCAATTCCTGGAATTGATTATGCAACGATTTTTAAAATTAAAAAAGATAAAAGGTATTACGAAAAAGCTTTAAATAAGTTAATTAAAGATTACGATAGACTTTCTATTAAATTAGAATCTAATCCTAACGAAGAAAAAACAATTAAGAATTTATTAGAGCAAAATAAGAAAAACCAAGAAATTGCTAAAGAGAGTTTATCAAGAACACTCAAGTCTTTAGAATATTACGAAAATAATAAAGTACCAATATATCAAAATAAACATTTAAGTAAAAGAGATATTCGCTTACAGGTTGAAAGAGCTGCAACAATATTAGATTTAAATGATTATTTAGATCGTAAGCCTAATGCATTAAGCGGTGGTCAATGTCAAAGAGTGGCTTTAGGTAGAGCAATTGTAAGAAATTCAAAATTATTTCTGATGGATGAACCCTTAAGTAATCTAGATGCGAAACTTCGTGTTCAAATGCGTAGTGAAATCGTTAAGTTACATAATGAGTTAAAAACAACTACAATTTATGTTACTCATGATCAAACTGAAGCTATGACTATGGCTAGTAGAATAGTTGTTATGTCTAAAGGATACATTCAACAAATCGGCGAGCCAAAAGAAATATATAATCATCCTGCAAATATTTTTGTAGCTACTTTTATTGGTAGTCCAGCAATGAATATTATGGATGTAAATTATGATAATGGTAACATTAAGTTAAGTGATGATTTCTCTATTAAGCTAAGTGATGATTTTATTAATGCACACAACACTTTTTATAAACAAGAATTAGAAAAGACAAATAATGATATTAAGAACATAATGTCAGAAATTGAAGCTTACGAAGAATATCAAAATAACTTGAAAGATAAAAAAATTAAGATTAATAAAAATGAAATTTTAAATGATCATAATCATTATGAATATAATAAAATTTTATTAAAAAGACTTAATAAGAAGAAAGAAATTTATGAATCAGTATTAAATACGAATAAACATGTTTTAAAACTAGGAATACGACCTGAAGATATTATTAGACTTGAAGATAAAACAAGTAAGCATCATCTTTCAAAATCATTTACTACTAGCGTTATAGTTAGTGAACTTTTAGGTCATGAATATTATGTTCATTTCAATATGGGAGATAATGAATTAATAGCTAAAACTCAAGGCAATGACAATATTAAAATTGGTGATAAGATTGAGTTTGGCTTAAACTTAGATTTCCTACATTTATTTGATGAAGTATCCACAAAATTAATAAAATAATTTGGGAATAGTAGACTTTATGAATAAAAGTAAATGGATTTCTTGTGTTAATGAAATAGGTTCAATTCCTAAAATTAGTAAAGAATTTTTTGTTAAAGATAATATTAAAAAAGTTATTTTAAAAATAACTGCTATTGGTCTTTATTATCCTTATATTAATGATGAAGTAATTACTAAGAATTTATTCATGCCTGGATATACTGATTATAATAAAAGAGTTCAATATCAAGAATATGATATAACATCTTTTGTTTATAATAATTCACTAAATAAAATCGATGTATTACTTGCTAAAGGATGGGCTAGTAGTGATTTATTTGGTTGGAGCAAGCACCCTTATTCTAAATATCCTTTATTAAAAGCTCATATTATTATTCAATATAAAAATAATGTTATTGAAGATGTTATTAGTGATGATAGTTGGGATATTTATACTAGTAACATAATTTATAGCGACATTTATAATGGGGAGATTCAAGATCTAAATCTTGAATCTAAATATATTAAAAAAGTTGATGTTTTAGAATATAAAACAAAAATTATAAAACAAGAAGGATTAGATGTAACAAGAGGAAGAACAATTTATCCTCGTAAAATATTTAAAGACAATTTAGGAAATATCTTAATTGATTTTGGCCAAAATTTTACTGGTAATATTGAGATTAATATTGAAGGTCATAAAGGTGATGTCATATCTTTTATACCTTGTGAAATATTAGATAAATATGGTAATTTTTATAATGAAAATTATCGTGATGCTAAATCCTTATTTAAATATACTTTAAAAGAAGGATTCAACCATTTATTCCCTTTATTCTCTTTTGAAGGTCTTAGATATATTAAATTAATTGAATGTCCTAAATACTTTAATATTGATAATATTAAAGGTATTTTAATTCATTCAAACATGAAAAGAACTTGTTACATTGATACAGGTAATGAATTAATTAATCAACTTTATCATAATACAATTTATGGTCAACTAAGTAATTATCTTGATATTCCAACTGATTGTCCACAAAGAGATGAAAGACTTGGTTGGCTTGGTGATGCACAAGTTTTTGTAAAAACTGCTTGCATTAATTATGATGTACATAAGTTTTTTAAAAAATGGCTTCATGATTTATCTATTGATCAACTTAATAGCGGTGAAGTTCAAGGTGTCTGCCCTACTATCCCTGGACATGATGTAGAAGTAAGTAGTGGTTGGGGAGATGCAATTACTATTTGCCCTTATGAAATATATATGGCTTATGGTGATATAAACATTTTAAAAGACTCATTTGATTCAATGAAAAAATGGGTTGATTATATTAAATCTTCTGGTGATAATCCTTATTTGTGGAATACTGGTTTTCATTTTGGAGATTGGCTAGGTACTGATTCTCCATATCAATCATTATTTGGAGCTACTAATTTATATATAGTTGCTAGCGCATATTATGCTTGTTCAACTAGTATTTTAATTAAAACTGGTGAAATATTAGGCAAAGATATGACTACTTATAAAAATTTATATTATAATATCTTAAAAGAATTTAGGAAAACTTTTCTAAAAGATGGCTTACCAATTGGAGAAAGAGCTCTTGAAGGTAATAGACCTGAAAAATCTACTAACTTTACACAAACTGCTATTGCTCTTATTTTAAAATTTAATTTATGTGAAGAAAAAGATAAAAATAAATTAGTCGAAGCATTAGTTTCTCTTATAAAAGATAATAATATGCGAATGACTACTGGATTTTTAGGAACTCCATATATACTTCATGCATTAACTGAAAATGGTCATAGTGATATAGCATATAACTTACTACTTCAAGAAAAGAAACCTAGTTGGTTATTTTCAATTAAACAAGGGGCAACAACTATTTGGGAACATTGGGATGGAGTCAATGAAAACGGTGATTTATGGGATAAATTTATGAATTCATTTAATCATTATTCTTATGGTGCTGTCATTGATTGGATATTTGGAGGAGCAATGGGAATTAAAGTTATTAAAGAAGATTATAAAGAGATTGAAATAAATCCACATCCTTCAATTAGATTAGGTCATTTAGACATAAAATATATGACATCTAGAGGGTTATTACATGCTAGATGGTATTTTCAAGATGGATCTACAATATATGAATTTGAAATTCCTAAAGAGACAAAAGCAAAAATTTTTGTTAAAGATAAAGTTTATATAGTAAATGAGGGTAAATATATGTTTTCATATGAAGGAGTTAATGAATGATGAAAAAAATGTTTTTACTTGCGATTTTGATTGCTACATTAAGTTATAATAATTTTAGTCAGTTTAAAGCAAATATAGACACCAACTTTTTATTTAAAAAATATTCTAATAAGGAAGATACTGTAGTTTATGAGAATTTTAGCAAACTTCCTAGCGACTGGTCTATTTATAGTCAATCAGACACTATTAATACTAAGTCATATATATCAGAAGACAATTATTTAACGATTGAACATGATAAAACTAAAGGTGTTGGAAATGATAAATATTATGGCGGTGTTTATAATATTGATATCAATAATACTTATAAAGATTTTACTTTTACAATGTCTTTTAAAATGACTAATTGGGCTGATGGTGCAAGGTGGATTGGTATAGTTTATCACTCTAAAATGATTGGGGATAATTTAACTGGGTACTTGATGAACTATCGCGTTGATAATGGTAATAGTGCTTATTCTATAATTGATAAAAATAAAGGATTTCATGATACTGCTAGTGGAGGAAATCCAAAATTGACTGACAAAAATCTTCATACAATTAAAATTCGAATGAAGAATAATATTGCAACTCATTACATTAATAATAAAGAAATAGTTAAGTGGGATACTAAAGATGCTAATTCAATATTAGGGTCAACATACGAAGAAGGCGGATTTTCTTTAATTGTTAATCGCTCTACTTTAAATATTAAAAAAATTACTATTTCTAATAGTTCCGATGAAAGTGCATTAGAATCTGATTCTACATTAGTAGACACTTATCAAGCAGATACAAGTTTAATAAATGGACCTACAAATATAATGGAAGTTCAAAATTTAAATGATCTAGTTTCAATTAAAGAAACTGATAAAAAACCTAGTAATGCTATATTAAATTTTAATAAGGATAAAAATATTGTAAGTAGTGATAACTTAATAATTGATACAGCTAGTAATGTCATTGATAAATATTTAGAACATAAAGTAATACCAAATTTTAGAGTTAACGATAATGAGTCTAAAGATGCTTTAATTGATTTTTTAATTAATGATCGTAGTCTAGTAGATGTTAGTGCAATTAGTGAAAATGCGGAATTAATAAAAGAAATTCGTGAAAAATATCCTTATTCTAGAGGTATTTTGGAAGTAAATGAAATTAAAACAAGTCTAAAAGATGTTTATTTTGAAGCTAATATTAATAATTGCCCAACAATATTATTATCAGAAAATATTGTGAATTATGAGAACGTTAATTATTTGCAATCTCGTATGAAAACCGTCTGGACAAAATTAAATTTTGTCGATGCTAATAGTATACATAATCTAATATTTACTGGCACTTCTGGATTAGTTAGTAATGAATTTAGTAAAATATATGAAAAAATTGAATCTTATAAATCTGATAATGGTAAAACAATTCTAACTCGTTCGCCTTATAATGTAGCTCATAGAGGTTTGCCAAAAGAATATAATGAAAATAGTTTAAGTGGAGTTAATGCTGCTATTAGTAAAGGCGCTACTCATCTTGAACTTGATGTTTACATGACTTTAGATAGACACATTATGGTAAGTCACGATAACGATTTATCAAGAACTACAAATGCTCCCAAAAATACTTTAATCGAAGGCTTAAATTATGAAGATGTTAGAAAATATGATTTAGATTTATTTGAACCTTTTGAAAAAGTTCCTGACATTTATGAAGTATTTGATATTTTAAAAGAGGATACAAATGAGACGATCCTTGTTTGTGAATTAAAAACACAAAATAGTGATGCTATTAATGTTATAAATGATGCTTTAAACAATGATTATCCTGAACTTAAAGATCGAATAGTTTTTATTTCTTTTTACCGTAATCAATGTAAACAAGCTCATTTAAGAGCACCTAGCATTCCTTGTGCTGATTTAAATACATTAACCACAGGAAATTTTATTGAAAATTTAGAAAGGATGGGAAAAAATGGAAATATAATCGATACTCCTAATGGCTCATCTTTATTAAATGAAAAATATCTTAGAGATCGTGGAATTATTGGCTGGTATTGGACAATGGATAATAGTAATAACATTGACGAAGCTATTGAAGAAGGTTTAATAGGAATAACAAATAATAAAGCAGATTATTTTGGAAAAAAAGTAAAATATATTGAATTATATGAATTTGATAATAAGCCACAATTAAATGTAGGTGATGATATAGAATTTATTGCTTATAAATATAATAAAGATACTTTATCGATGGTTGGAACAATTGAAACTATTACTGATATTGATGACAAACAATATATTTCAATTAAATATAGGGCAGATAAATTAGATCGTTATTCACCACTATTAGAAGTTAAAGTTAAAGATCAAGAAACTAATAAGACTAATAAAAATGGATGTGGTGGAAATATTATTTCTACAAGTGCGATTATTAGTACAATTGCTCTAGGTGGCATTTTATTGTTAATTTTAAAAAAGAAAATAGGTAATTTAAATAAATAATTTATTTTTTATAGGAGGTTATAATTATGAAGATGGTAAAAGATAAATATTTAGTTGTTGGTGCAGATTTTGCTGGATATCCATTAAAAGAAGCAGTTTGTGCTCATCTTAGAAAAAAAGGATGGAAGATTGAGGATTTAGGAGTTACTGATCCTAATGATAATAATACTGAAAATATGTTCCACCGTGTTGGACTTAGAGTTGGTGCTAAAATAAGTGAAGGTGAATATGAAAGAGCATTAATATTTTGCGGAACTGGTATGGGAATTCATATTGCTGCTAGTAAATGTCCTCATGTAATGTCAGGGGTAGTTGAATCAGTTCCTGCTGCTCGTAGAGCTATAACTGGAAATGGTGTTAATGTTTTAGCTATGGGAGCATTTTATGTAGCTCCTGCAATGGGTTGTGATATTGCTGATGCATATTTAAGTGCGTCATTAGGTAGTGATCAAACTTGGTGGCATAATTTTTATGAATTTCATAAACTAGCTATTGATGAGTTAGAAGCATTTAATTATGAAGAATATAAAAAGAATGGATTCAAAATGAAACATCTTGGCGACTTTGATTTAAAGCTTGAAGATAAACCAGATGATATAAAATAAAGATTCAATCACATTTATTTATAAAAAAGGCCCAATGGGGCTTTTTTATATTTAATCATTTTTTGATACTATCAATTAAATTCAATATATAATATTTAAAAATAATTGGAGGTAATGATTATGAAAATGATTAAAGATAAATATTTAGTGGTCGGAGCTGATATATCTGGGTACCCATTAAAAGAAGCAGTTTGCGCTCATCTTAGAAAAAAAGGATGGAAGATTGAGGATCTAGGGGTTAAAGAGCCAAATGATCATAGCTTAGATAATATGTTTCAAAGAGTTGGATTTAGAGTTGGTGCTAAAATAAGTGAAGGTGAATATGAAAGAGCATTAATATTTTGCGGAACCGGTATGGGAATTCATATTGCTGCTAGTAAATGCCCTCATGTAATGTCAGGAGTAGTTGAATCCGTTCCTGCTGCTCGTAGAGCTATCACTGGAAATGGTGTTAATGTTTTAGCTATGGGAGCATTTTATGTAGCTCCTGCTATGGGTTGTGATATTGCTGATGCATATTTAAGTGGTTCTTTAGGATGTGATCAAAAAGATATACCTAATTTCTATGAATCTCATAAATTTGCTATTGATGAAATTGAGTCATTTGATTATGAAGATTATAAAAAGAATGGTTTTAAAATAGAAAAATAATTTATATTTATTAGTAAATTATATTAATATTATTATTCTTAAAATAGTTTAAAAATTTTTCTTCTGGTAATTTATTTGTAATGATAATATCAACTTCTTTGATGTTTAATGTTTTATTGATGCCTTTTTTATTAAATTTGCTATTATCTAATAAATAAATACAAGTGTCGGAATTTTTATTCATTATTTTTTTTGCTTCGGATTGATCAAGGGTTGATTCGCTAATTCCAAAGTCGAGATCAATTCCTGTGGCACTCATAATTGCTAAATCAGCATGGAGATTATTCAAAGTTGTGTTTGTAATTGTTCCTAATAAACTATTTGAATTAGATTGAATAATACCACCTGCTAAAATAACTTCATGTTTTGTAACATTTAAAATTTCGTTTGTAATTTCTAGTCCATTTGTGATTATTGTTAAATTTTTAAAATTATTGAGATAATTCACTAATTGTAATACTGTTGTTGAACTATCTAAAAATAACGACATATCATCTTTAATAAATTGCAAAACTTTCTGACATAATTTTCTTTTTTCTATAACATTACTTTCTTCACGATATTTAAAAGGTGTTTCTTTATTAAAAGAATTTTTAGTAAGATATACCCCTCCAAAAGTTCTTGTTACTAGGCCCTTTTTTTCCATGGTAGTTAAGTCTCTTCTTATTGTGGAGGTGGATGTAAATAATAATTTGGATAATTCATTTACTGAAATGGACTTTTGTTTTTTTAATATTGCGATTATTTTTTCTTCTCTTTCAATGTTATACATAATTTTTGCTCAACTTTGCTTAAATTTTATTATAATTGTGATTAATTATCAATATTCAATCATATTCTAGCATTATTATATCATTCTATAATAAAATAAATAAAAAGAGAGGAAACTTATGAGAGACTTAAGAAAAGAATATGAATTGGTTAAAAAAGAGTATGCTAAAATCGGTGTTGATACTGATAAAGCTATAGAAAGATTATCTAATGTTAGAATTTCTATGCATTGCTGGCAAGGTGATGATGTTAGAGGCTTTTTATTTAATAGTGATCTTAGTGGTGGAATACAAACTACTGGAAATTATCCAGGTAGAGCAAGAAATGTTAAAGAACTTAAAGAAGATATTGTTGAAGTGTTAAAGTTAGTTCCTGGTAAATTTAATTTAAATCTTCACGCAATTTATGCTGATACCAATGAAAAAATAGACTTAGATCAAATCGAACCAAAACATTTTGCAAGCTGGGTTAACTTTGCTAAAGAGCATAATTTAGGACTTGACTTTAATCCAACTTGTTTTTCTCATAAAATGGCAAGTACCGGCTTTACATTATCAAGCCCTGATGAAAACGTAAGAAATTTTTGGATTGAACATTGTAAAAGAAGTAGAAAAATTGGGGAATATTTTGGGAAAGAATTAGGTATTCCTTGTGTTACTAATATATGGATTCCAGATGGAATGAAAGATATCCCTTATGATAGATTATCTCCAAGAATTAGATTAAAGGATAGCTTAGACAAGATTTTGGAAGAGAAAATTGACCCTAAATATAATATTGATAGTGTTGAATCTAAAGTTTTTGGAATTGGTGTTGAATCTTATACTGTTGGTAGTAATGAATTTTATTTAGGATATGCTACCAAAAATCAAACATGTCTTACGTTAGATGCTGGACACTTTCATCCAACAGAATATATTAGCGATAAAATAAGTAGTGTTTTATTGTATGTCCCACACTTATTACTTCATGTGTCACGACCTGTTAGATGGGATAGTGATCATGTAGTTATCTTTGATGATGAATTGAATGAAATAGCAAGAAGTTTAGTAAGAAGTAATTTAATAGAAAAAACATCAATTGGCTTAGATTATTTTGATGCTTCTATTAATAGAATTGCAGCTTGGGTTGTTGGTATTAGATCAACTCAAAAAGCTTTATTAAAAGCAATGCTTGAACCAGTTAATACAATAAATGAACTTGAAAAAGAAATGAAATATACAGAACGCATGGTTTTAACTGAAGAAATGAAAACAATGCCTTTTGGTGTAGTTTATGATTATTATTGTTTCATTAATAATATTCCTGTTGGACAAGAATATTTAAATGAAGTCAAAAATTATGAAAAAAATGTACTTTTAGGAAGGAAATAAAATGAAAGTTTTAGAAGCAAAATTTGTTAAAGAATTTATAAATCTTTGCGATAATGGTTTTAAAAAGGGATGGCATGAAAGAAATGGTGGTAATCTCTCTTATCGCATTAAAGATGAAGAAATTGAATCTATTAAAGAAAATCTAAATGAAAATAGTATCTATCAAAATATAGGTACATCTGTTCCATCTTTAAAAAATGAATATTTTTTATTTACTGGAAGTGGAAAGTTCATGATGAACGTTAAAGAATATCCAGAAAGTAATATTTGTATTATTAAATTAAATGAAGATGGTTCTAAATTTAAAATTGTTTGGGGATTAATTGATGGCGGTAGGCCAACAAGTGAATTGCCTTCTCATCTAATGAATTTAGAAGTGGTTAAAAAAAGAACTAATGGTAAATTTAGAATTGTTTATCATTGTCATGCTACTAATATAATTGCTTTAACTTTTGTTTTACCACTTAAAGATAAAGTATTTACAAGAGAACTTTGGGAGATGGCTACTGAATGTCCAGTCGTTTTTCCTGAAGGAGTTGGTGTCGTTCCTTGGATGGTACCTGGTGGTAAAGAAATTGCTGTTGCAACATCAAAATTAATGGAAAAATATAATGTTGCAATTTGGGCACATCATGGCTTATTTGTTACAGGTGAAACGTTTGATTTAACTTTTGGCTTAGCTGATACTGTCGAAAAATCAGCTGAAATTTTAGTAAAAGTAATTTCAATGAACGGAGGGTTAATTAAAAGGCAAACAATTACAACACAAGATTTTATTGATTTAGGTAAAGCCTTTCATGTTTGTTTAAATGAAGATGTATTAAAAGATTAGGAGTTTTTATGAGTAAGAATTTAAGAAAAGAAGAATTAGAAAAAGTTAAAGAAGAGAAAAAAGAAACAAAAATTAAATCTAAAGCTATTTTAGATCAAAGAATTCGTACCCATAACGATATGCTACAATATGAAAAAAAGCATAAAAGAGAAAGAAAAATAGCTCCAAAGGATAGTTTTATATCTTTGCAACATATAAACAAAATTTATGATAATCATGTACAAGCAGTTTATGATTTTAATTTAAATATTAAACAACATGAATTTATTGTTTTTGTTGGTCCTAGTGGATGTGGTAAGTCAACTACATTAAGAATGATAGCTGGTTTAGAAAGTATAACTGCTGGTGATTTATATATCGATGGCGTTTATGCTAACGATTTAGAGCCTAAAAATAGAGATATTGCAATGGTATTCCAAAGTTATGCTCTTTATCCACATATGAGCGTTGCTGGTAATATGTCTTTTGGCTTAAAGAATCGAAAAGTTCCTACACAACAATTTGATAAAGAAGGGAAGCCACTTAAAGCAATTAATCGTGGTTTAATTAGAGACTTAGAAAGAGAATCAAAAAACCTAGAATTATTTAAACAAGATTGTATAAACGATAAGGTTTTAGAAAAAATACCTGAGATTGACAAGGATTTAAATGAAATTAAGACCAAAATTGATTATTTAAAAGTTAACCCTGTTGATGTTTATAAAAACAAACATTTACCTAAGGAAGAAATAAGAAAAAGAGTAATGGATGCCGCACAAATACTTCAAATAAGTGAGTATTTAGACCGTAAGCCAAAAGCTCTTAGTGGTGGTCAATGTCAAAGAGTTGCTTTAGGTAGAGCAATTGTAAGAAACGCAAAAGTATTTTTAATGGATGAACCTTTAAGTAATCTTGATGCTAAGTTGCGTGTTCAAATGAGAAGTGAGATTATTCGCTTACATAATCAATTAAAAGCTACGACAATTTATGTTACTCATGATCAAACTGAGGCTATGACTATGGCGACTAGAATTGTAGTTATGTCTAAAGGCTATATTCAACAAATTGGAACGCCAATTGAAATTTATAATCATCCAGCTAATTTATTTGTTGCAACTTTTATTGGTAGTCCAGCAATGAATCTTATTAATGGGAATTTTAGTAAAGGCATAATAACTTTTAAAAATGGCCATAGCATTAATTTAGGAAAAACAAGTAATGATAAAGTTTTAAGTTTTTATAATAAAGAATTAAATGATTATAAATTAGAAAAAGAAAATTTATTAAATAATTTTGTTGAAAGAAATAATTTAATTGAGAAATTAAATCATTTAAAAACTTTAGAAACTTCATCAAAAATAGAAGAAGAAATTAATAAGTTATCAATTGAAATAGAGCATGTTACTAATTCGAATGAACGTTTGAATTATTTAAATAATGCGATTAATAAATATGAAGAATTTATTAAAAATAATAATTTTGATGTTATTTTTGGAATTCGTCCTGAAGATATTTATGAAGAGGGAAAAGCTTTCACTGATGGGAAATTATCTAATGTAATTTCCTCTAAAGTTAATGTTGCTGAATTACTTGGTCATGAATATTTTGTTCACATCGATTTTAATGATAATGATTTAGTTGCTAAAATAGCTGCAAAACGATTAATTAATCAAAATGAAGATATTAATTTAGTTTTTGATTTAACTAAAGCTCATATCTTTGATTCTATATCGAGTAAAATTATTTTATAATTATTAGATGGAAAAAACTTTTATTTCAAAATACCGTAACGATGGTCTTTTAATAACTTCTAAAAGATTACTTGCTTCTTTCATTGATGCATTGATTTTAATAATAACTTCTTTATGTTTACTTATTGGTAGCAATTCTATAATTCAGACTTTACCTTCTTATAAGAATAAAATAAATTTAATCGATGAATATCGAATTAATATGTATAAAATTAGTGAAGAAGCTAGATTATATGAATATAAAAGCAATAGTGATGGTAGTAAAAACTATAGTGAATTAATTCAATTAGAAGATTTATTTATTAAATATGCTTTGAGTAATATCCTTTATTCTTATAATACTTATAAAACTAGTTGGGATGATAAATATAATTTAAAGAGCGATAATCCTTATGAATATGTTAATGAATATAATGTTAGCGAGGCTAGTTATTCGAACGATTATTTAGCTACTTTTTACGTTGTATATGCTAAAAAATATAATAATGATAACAATATATTTAAATTAGAAGATAACGAAAGTTATGAATCTCATTATAAAAATGTATTAAAGAATAATTCATTAGGCAGTGATTGGGAATATTTTATCGGAGATGATAATAAATTACCATGTTTAAAAATGGATTATGCGCATACTTTACTTTTATATATTGTAAATAATGAAGGTGGTCAAGATGGTTTAAATACTTATAATTATTTAGCAAGTCAATATAAGAATGTTTTTAATGAAGCTAGTAAGTTATTATTTAATAGTAATCGTTATCAAGATAATTATAAGCCTTATATTAATTTATATAGAGAATGTAGTATTGCAATTGATATAAGTAGTGTGATTAGCTATTTATTATCTTTCATATTAGTTATTGTCTTACCTACAATTATATTAAAAGATGGTAGAAGTATTGGCTTATTAATTTTTAAAGGTAGAGTAATTAATAAAGAGGGTTTTGATTTATCGATTAAAGAATTAATTATTCGTTATTTAATGCTTTTATTATCTTATTTTCCTATTATGATAGTTTCTAATTTCTTTTCTGGAGGATTAGATGGTGGATGGTTATTTCCTATTATTAATATAGGAAATATGAATATATCTATGTTTAATTTGAATTTATTATTTTTGGTTTTTCCTATAATTAACATTTTTATGTTAATTATTAATAAAAATAAGATGACTTTAACGGAATTAGTTAGTTCTTCAATCGTAGTTGATACAAAAAATCATGTTGAAACAGTTATTAATAGTATTAATAAAGGTAATAATAAAAAAGTAGAATTAGTAGCTATTGATAAACCTTATTTTGATTCAACAAGTTTTAACAATACTGAAAGAGATAAATTAAATAACTTAGACGATAAAAATAAAAATTAGTTTATTTTTTTAAAAACCTTTTTAAAATCATATAAAATTTATTAATTTTATAATATATGATAATAAGTCGTTTAGAAATTTGTATATTTTTATTAAAAAGTCGCTCCGAATTTTATATAAAATATTGAAAAGTCGCTCCGAATTTTATAGAATGGTTATAATTTAAAGGTGTTTTAAACAATGTATTTACTTAGAAAAGTTGATAAAAAACTAGATTTATGGCTTAAAGGGAATGATCGCTTACCTTTATTAATTGTAGGAATTCGACAATGTGGAAAAACCGAAACGATAAGAGAATTTGCTCTAAGAAATAAATTAAATTTAGTAGAAATTAATTTTTGGAATAATCCAGATTATATTTCTGATTTTGATGGAGAACTTAGTGTTGATAATATAATTTCTAATATTTCATTAAGATTTCCTAATATTGATATAAAATTAAAAAATACTTTAATTTTCTTTGATGAAATTCAAGAATGCCCAAGAGCGAGACTTTCTTTAAAAAATTTTTATATTGATGGAAGATTTAAAGTTATATCAAGTGGTTCTTATTTAGGAATAAATGGTTATAAGGTTGGTGATGCGACTCCAGTTCCAACAGGATACGAAGAAATTATTAACATGAAAACAATGGATTTTGAAGAATTTTTATATGCTTTAGGGTATAAAAAAGATCAAATTTCTAATTTGAGATTACATTTTATGAAAAAAGAGATGATTCCAGAGAATGTTCATAGGTTGCTTAAAGATCTTTACCTTAAATATGCATGCATCGGAGGATTTCCTAGAGTAGTTAAAGAATATGTAAAAACTAAAAACATTGCTTTAGCTTATAAAATATTAAACGATATTGTTTTTGATATGAAAACAGATTTTGGTAGAAGGTTAGACAAAAATGGCAAGCCATTATTTAAACCTTCTGAGGTTTCAAGAATTCAAAATGTATTTGAATTAATTCCAACATTTCTATCAAAAGAAAATAAAAGATTCATTGTTTCTAAAATTAGTGGTGGAACAACATATGACAAGAAAGATGCAATTGAATATTTAAAGCAATCTCATATTATAGATAAAGTTTATAATGTGAGCTGCCCTTCATTACCTTTAAATGGTGAAAAAATTGAGTCTCAATTCAAGATTTTTCCTGAAGATATAGGTATTGTAACAGCGATGTATGGATTAGATACTGTTATTGCTATTAACAAAGGAAACCTTGGTCAAGGTAAAGGTGCTTTATATGAATCATTAGTATTTGATGGGCTATCAAAAGCTAATTTTGATGTTTTTTATTTTGCTAAAGAAAGTGGCTTAGAAATTGATTTTGTTATTTCTTATAATAATTATGCAACATTAATTGAAGCAAAAACTAAAACTGGTAATACTAAATCTAGTAAAACTGTCATGAATAATAAAGAGCATTATGGCGAAGTTAGACTAATAAAAATAGGTGACTATAATATTAGTGAAATAAATAATATAATAACAATTCCTCATTATTTAATATTTGCTTTAGAAAAAAATTATATAGATTTAGTTAATTAAAATTATTCCATATTTTTTTGCTTGTATTTTGAAGGAGGCATTCCATAATATTTTTTAAACCTTTTTGCAAAATAAAATTGATTTGTATAACCTAAAGTTTCAGCTATTTGCTCTATAGTAAAATCTTTATGATTTAACAGTTCAATAGCTTTTTTCATCCTTAGTTCATCAATATATTGAATTGGAGTGATGCCGGTTTGTTTTTTAAAAAGTCGACATAAATATGACTGAGTAAAATAAAATTGTTTTGCAACATCATCGATTGATAAATACGGATCATCAAATTTAGTGTATAAGTATTCACAGATTTTATTAACTATTTTTTCTTGTTTAGTATTATATTCATCTGTTTCATGATTATAATTTTTAATCAAAAAAGAGAAAATTTTAAAAATATATTCAAGAATAACAAGGTTTTCACATCTTTCTAATGAATTATTATCATCGTTAATCATATTTTGAAAAATATTTTTTAATGTTAAATTATCATCATCTTTATATATAAAATTTGTTGAACTAAAATGTATTTTTTCTAACAAGCTTTTTAAGTTTGCACCACTAATTTCTAACCAAATATATAACCATGGATTATTTTTAGACTGTCTATAGCTGGCATTGGAATGTGGTGGTAAAATGAATAAGTTATTTTTATTTATTTTGTATGTTTTATTTTGATAAGTTAGAGTTCCTTCTCCATGAACTACATAATGAATAATATAACAAGGCTTATTTGAATTGATTAATGGTTTATTTATTCGGCATCTTTCAAATCCAACTACTAATGGAGTAATAGAAAAATCAATTTCATTTTGAATATAGCTATAATAGACATCTTTATTGAATATATTTGCTTCTTTTATTTTATTCATGTAGATATCTTAAAACAAAATGTCAAAAAAGTATATATTTTATATTATTTTATTTATTCATTTCTATTTTTTAAATACATATAATGAAAGCGCTTACAGATTATGGAAAATATTAAGGAACAAAAAATTGCATTTACAAGAGAAGAATTAATTAGGAAACCTAAGCCACGTAGTTTATGGTCGAAGTGGGGTTTAACTCTATTTTTGATGGCTTTACCTACGGTTATTTATGTTTTTGTTTTTCATTATATGCCTTTAGAAGGTTTAGTTATATCTTTTAAGGACTATAATGCAATTCAAGGTATTTGGGGTAGTCCATGGACTAGTATGAATGGCTTTAAATATTTTTATACTTTTGTGACATCTCCTAATTTTTGGACATTAGTCAAGAATACATTAGTTTTAAGCATTTTAAGTATTGTTTTTAATTCGACATTACCAATTATATATGCATTATTTTTAAATGAAGTTAGATATAAATGGGCTAAAAAAACAGTACAAATTATAATGTATGCACCATATTTTATTTCGACTGTCGTTTTAGTTGGTATTTTATTTATCTTATTTAGAGCTGATACAGGAATTATTACGAAAATTTTAGTTAATTTTGGAATGGATTCAACTAGTGCAATGACTAATCCTAAAGCCTTTGCTGCAATTTATGTAATAAGTGGTTTATGGCAAGGACTTGGTTGGTGGTCAATTGTTTATATGGGAAGCTTAGCTAATGTAGATCCAAATCTCCACGATGCAGCAAAAATTGATGGTGCTGGTAGATTTAAAAGGATATTTGCAGTTAACTTTCCTTCCATTGTTCCTTTAGCTGTAATTATGTTAATTATGTCTATTGGAAATATTCTTAATGTTGGCTTTGAGAAAGTATATTTAATGTATACACCAGGAAATAGTATAAGTAGTGAAATTATTTCTACTTATGTTTATAGAGTAAGTTTTCCTACTTATGGCGGCATACCTCAATATAGTTATGCGACTGCTATAGGATTATTTAATAGTGTTATTAACATCATCATTTTAATAAGCGCTAATTATATTTCAAAGAAAGTGAGCGATAATTCTTTATGGTAAATTTTTCAAGACATATAAATAAAGATAAAGTTTTCGATGTAGTTATCACAGTTATAATGCTTGGAATTGCTTTATTATTTTTAATCCCTTTAATTAATGTATTAGCATGTAGTTTTTCAAGTCCTGATGAAGTGGTAGCAGGAAACGTTGGATTATTACCAGTATCTTTTACATTTGACGGTTATAAAGAGATTTTTAAAGAAGAAAGTTTGATGAAAGGCTTTTTAAATTCATTATTTTATACTTTTTTAGGAACAATTATTCAAGTTAGTTTACAAATGTTATGTGCATATCCTTTAAGTAGGAAAGACTTCAAGGGTAGGAAAGCTTTAAATATATTTTTAACATTAACAATGTTTATTAGTGGAGGTATGATTCCTACCTATTTATTAATTTCAAAATTAAATATGCTTGATACGATTTGGGCAATTATTATTCCAGGATGTGTAAGTGTATTTAATATTATTGTTATTAGAACTTATATGTCGACTTCAATTCCTAACGAACTTCAAGAAGCTGCTAGAATTGATGGATGTGGTGATTTTCAAATATTTTTAAAAATTATATTGCCTCTTTGTAGACCTATTATTTTTGTTATGGTTTTATATGCAATAGTTGGTTATTGGAATAGTTATTTTAATTCTTTGCTTTATGTACAGTCGACTAATTTATACCCATTACAAAGAGTTCTTCAAGATATGTTAGTTTCAAATAGTTCAACATTAGGTAGTGGTGATCCTAATAAAGCAGAACAATTAAAATACGTTACGATTGTTATTAGTTCATTACCATTACTTATTATATATCCTTTCTTTCAAAAATATTTTGAAAAAGGTGTTGTTATGGGTGGAGTTAAAGGCTAAGGAGAAAATTTATGAAAAAGAAAACAATTTTATTTTTATCATTATTCACTGTAATTGGCGGAAGTTTAGCTAGTTGCGGAAATAGTGCTGTTAGTTATGATATTAATAATTTTTTACCAAATGGAACAACTGAAAATCCATATCAAATTGTTAAAAATCCAGTAACTATTAAGATTTTTGCTCCTAAAAGTAGTGGAAATCCTGAATATAAAGATCAGAAAATGTTCAAATATTTAAGTAAAATCACAAATCTTAAATTCGAATTTACGACACCTGATACAAGCGCATATAATAATCAACGTGCAGCTTGTTGGAATAGCGGAAAAACCCCAGATTTATTTCTATTTAATAACCCTATTGCTGAACAAGTTCAATATGCTGAAAATAATTTTAATGCTTTAACACCTTTTAATGATTCTAACTACAAAGATTCAACTGGTGAAGTAGGTTCTTTAATTGATAATTATATGCCTACTTATAAAGGCTTACTAGAAAACAATTTTAATATTGATCGCACAAAAGAAGACGCCATTAAAACGGCAACTATTAGTGATGGGAAGATGTATTGTTCAATAAGTGCTAAAGATGTAGCTAGAGACTTAACATATAAAATGTTTATTAATAATGTTTGGATTAAAAATGTATATGAAGGATATCCGAAAAGTTATGCAAAAACTCATAATATTGATGACGCTAGCAAAATAAAATCAATAGATGATTACGTAGGAATTTTAACTGATTTTAAAACTTATGATGCAAATAATGATGGAAAAAATAATGAGATTCCAGTTTCTAGTAAACAATATGAATATTTTAGAAATTTTATATTACAAAGTTATGGATATGTTTCTAATGCCTGTGAAATTGAAAGTGATGGTTCGAAATTTACATACGTTCCATTAACTGAAGCTTATAAAAAATATTTAATTACAGCTAACTCAATGTGGGAAGCTGGATTAATTGATCGTAATACAAGTGCAAATAAAACTGATACAGCTATGGCTGCCAATGGTAAACTTTTAGGATCATTTGTTGCTGCAGCTCCATATCTAATTACTTCTCAAAAAGAAGATCCAAATAACTTAAAAAGTGATGGTAGTCATTATAAATATGATGAAGAATATGTTACAGTTGGACCATTAACTTCTTCTTATTATAATGGACCACTCATTCAACTAGGTTTAGGTTATTTTAGACCAGATGGAGCAACAATTCCTACTAATTCAATATATAAAAGAGAAGTTGCTAGACTTCTAGATATTATGTATAGCGAATTAGGAACACAACTTATTTCTTATGGTGTAGAAAATGAAGATTGGACTTGGGATGATGAGTCTCATAGTAGTTGGACTTTTAATGTTCCTAGCTCTTTTACAGGTAATCAAGAAGAATATAGGGCTACTATAACACCTAATGTTGGGAGTGCTAGTGCTTTATATTGGTCAAATGATTTTGTTGGCAAAATGAATGATGAAATAATAACAACTTTAAATAGACAATCTGAAATATACACTCCTTATTTAAAAACACCTGAACCACAAGAATATAAATTTACTAGTAAAGAATATGAAGAAATTACAACAATTAAAGCTAGTTTAGATTCTCAAATTACTTATTATGAAGCCAGTTTTATTGAAGGAACTCTTGATATTAATGATTCTAAAGTCTGGGATAATTATGTCAATACAGTCAATAAATTTAATGGCAATAGACTTATTGATATTTATAATACGATGCTTAAGAGGTATAAATAATGATTAAAAAAGCCTTTATAATCCCATTATTTTTCTTATTTTCTAGTTTAAGTGTTTCGTCATGTAGCACAAATAATGACGATAATAAGAAAGAAATAGAAGTAAATGGAGTAAGTTTAACATGCTCTAAAGAGTCAATTTATTTGGATGAAACTTGTGATTTATTTGTTAGTATAACGCCAGTTGAGGCAACTAATAAAAAATATAGTTATACATTTACTCCATCAAATTTAATTGAAATTAAAAATGACACTGTTTTTCCTTTAAGTGAAGGTAAAGTTGAAATTAATGTTATAACTGAAAGTGGAAATTATAAAGATAGTGTTTCTTTAAATATATTAAAAAGAGAGAATAATGTGACTGATAAAGAATATATTAAAAGTCTATATCAAGACGAATATAATCATGATTTATATCCTACTAGTAAAGGTTGGGGTTTAAGTGAATTAGATAATGTTGGTGTAAATTATGATAAGTTAAATAATGAAGAATTATATAAAGTTCCTAATGAAGGAAAGATTTATAATGCTAAAGATTATAAAATTACTTTTAATAGTGAAAATAATGCTGGTAATTTAACTTTATTATTAAATGAATTAGCTAATGTTGATGGTGTTAAGATCATTAAATTTGAAAGTGGAACATATTATATGAATTCAACTATATTAGCTAATAATGTTAGTAATGTTTATTTAGTAGGTAATAAAGATACTAAATTTATTTATACAGGATGGATGGGTTTTATTAAAGCTACTAATTGTAATAATTTACACTTAAATAACATTATTTTTGATATTAATCCTTCACCAACTATTACGGGTAAAATTGTAAGTAGTGAAGAAGATGACGTTTATGCTTATATTTATGTAAATCCTGATGAAGAGTATGACTTAAGTAATGAAATATATCAAAAATATTATTTAAAACGTACAGGTAGTTATGCTGAATATTATTATGATGATGAATATAAATCATATATCCCTAATCGCAATGGTAATTTATTTTATAATGCAGGTAGTACTGGTTTAACTGATTTAACATATGATAAAAATACTAAATTATTAAAAGTTACTTTAAAGAAAAATTTCCCATATTGTAGTTATAAAAAGCCTAATAAAGGAGTAGTTGTCAGTGTTGGTTTTCAAGTTTATGAAAGTTTTGGATTTTATTATTTAAATTGCGTTGACACATATATGGAAAATATTACGACTTACACAGTTGGTGGCATGGGTTTAAGAACTGATAATGGTAAGAATTTATATTTAAATCGTGTTAATTTTATTAGAGAAATTGGAACAGGTAGATTATTAACCTGTACTGCTGATATTTTACATACTTGTAATTTAGAAGGTGTTGCAAAATTTACAAATTGTATTTTAGAAGGAAGTCATGATGATGCTATTAATGTTAAGACTTTCTATACTAAAATCACAGATATTGATGGTAATGTTGTTAGTGTTAGTCAAACTCAAAATGAGGTTAGTATTAGTTTCGATGTTGGTGATGAAGTTGAAATATATGATCCTAGTAATATGAGTTATAAAGATACTTATAAAGTTATGGGTGTTAAAACAATCGGAAGTAATTATGATTTAACGCTTGATAAAAAGGTTCCTAATAAAGGTAGTAAAAATTATACTGGTTTTAATTTAGGTAATGCCAGTAAAGCTACAAGAGTTACTTTAGATAATTCTGTTATTAAAAATAAAAGAAATAGAGGAATTTTGCTTCAAGGAAGAGACTCAATAATTTCAAATTGTACTTTTTTAAATGTAAATATGGGAGCTATTCAAGTTTTAGGGGTTGATGATGTTTTTAAAGAAGCGATTGTTCCTAAAAATATTAAAATTTATAATAACAAATTTTTAAAATGTTACGATGATATCCAAGTTTTTACTTATGGGAGTAAAGGACCTAGTGAAGCTAGTAATAATACATTAAAAGATTGTGATATTTATAATAATTTCTTTTATAAAAGTATTGGGAATACGATGGCTTTATATGGTGTAGGGAATATTAAAGTTCATAATAATTTTGATTTTCAATTAAATTCTAAAACTTATACAGTTTATGTTCATCATGCTGATGATGTGACAATTAGTGATAATATCACTTATTTTGCTAGTGATGTTAACGCTTTTAATTATGTAAAAGATGGTGGAAATAATAATAATTTATTAATTAATAATAATTTGATTAAAGGAGTTCTATAATATGAAAAAGAAAGCAAATTTGATTTTATTAAGTAGTGCATTAATTTTTTCTAGTTTGGGTGTTAACTTAACTAGTTGCTCTAATAACGAATCTAGTAAAGTTAGTGTTGAAACTATTACTTTAAGTAGTAATGTATCTTATTTAGTTGTAGGAGATAAATTAACGTTAACTACTAAAATAACTCCAGCAAATGCTACTAATCAAAAAGTTAGTTATTATAGTAGTGATGATAGTGTTGCTAGTGTTTCAAGTGATGGTGTTGTTAGTGCTAATAAAATTGGGGATGTAACTATTAAAGCTATCAGTGAAGATGGAAATAAAGAAAGTAGTGTATCTATAAAAGTAATTGGTAAAGATTATTCTTTTATTAGTAATGCTAATGAATTAGGCGAAGCCCTTTATGAATCTCCATATCAAAATAAAGTTGCTACTAGTGATAAGTTTGGTTTAAGTGACCCTAGTGTAGTTGGTGTAAATTTAGATGAGTCTAGTAAAATTTATTATTCTACAAAAGAAGATAGTGAATATGATAAAATTATTGAACCTAATATATTGACATTAGAAGAAATTAAAAGTGTTATTACTAATGCCACAGAAATTAATAATTTAAATCGAATTCAAGCAGCTATTTATTTAGCAAAGAAAGAAAATGATAATGGAAAATCAGTAAAAATTAAGCTACAAAGTGGAATAATTGACGTTGATCCTACTAATATTTCAACTACTAGAGCTTTTATATTAGATGGATTAAATAATACAACCATTGAAGGAAATAATACTGTTATTAATCTTAAAATTAGTGAAATGAATTATAAAGGCTATATGAGCATTTCTAATTGTAAAAATCTTACTTTATTTGGAATTAGATTTAAACAAGAAGTACCAGCTAATGCCACAGGAGTTGTCGAATCTTATGATTTAGAAAATCGTAAAGCTGTTGTTAAAATTGATGAAGAATTTAATGAGACGATTTCTAGAGCCATTAAAAATAATAAAAAGTTAAGAAGTTACTTAGAATTTCATAAAGCTACCAAAGCTCCAATTCAAAATGGTAATTTTGTAGTTGATGGATTTAAAGGATATGAAGTTAAAGAAGATAATGGTGTATATAAAGTTACAATAACATTTAATAGTCCAATAAATGAATCTCAACTTGGGACATTAGCAACTTTACAATTTGCTCAATACGATATATCGGGTATTGCTATTGATGATTCAGAAAATATTCATATTGAATCAATCACAATGAATAATGCTTATGGTATGGGTTTAACTTCTGGATATACAAAAGACTTATATTTAAATCAATTTAAATTAATGGTTGAAGAAAACACTAATGCTTTAATGACAAGTTGTGCTGATGCTTTACATTTTTCTATGATGAGTGGCGATGTTAAAATTACTAACTCATTAATTGAATATTCTCATGATGATGCTTTAAATATTAAGCACGGCTATTTTTATAAAGTTGCTGATGCTGACACTAGTTCTTATACATTTACCTTTACTAGAATCACTACATCGATGCCTTTACCAAATGAAGGAGATAAGATTGCTATATATGAGGAAAGTACTTTTAATAGTCATGGAACTTATACTGTAGTAAGTGCTAAAGAAGAAAATGGTAAAATGCTTGTTAATGTTAAAGAAAGAATTCGAAACTTTAACACTTGGGAAGCAAGTAGAGTAACATTTTTAAGCAATACACCTAATTTTGTATTTTCTAATAATATCGTTAGAAATAAAAGAAATAGAGGAATATTAGTACAAGTTCCTAATGCAGTTGTTGAAAATAATACATTTATGAATGTTGGGCATGGTTCTATTCAGGCTGCGACTGCAATGGATAAATTTAATGAAGCTACTTTAGCTCAAAATATTATCATTAAAAATAATAAGTTTATTTCTAATAATTATCTTGTTGGTGGAACTCTTTATGGTGATGTATCTATATTTGCTATTGGTAGTAATGGTGCAGTTGGACCAAGTAAGACAATAAGTAATGCAATGATTGAAAATAATTATTTTTATAATAATGGGAATGCTTCTATTTCTCTTAGGGGAGTTGGAGATTCTAATGTAAATGATAATTTATTCTTTGATGTTAGTAGTTCTCAACCAAGTGGAGATGCTTATAATTGTATTTTTAGTTTATCAAACACAAGTGATGTAACTATTAAAGGAAATTATAATCAATATAATTTAACTAATGGTTTAAGTGGAATTATTCCACAAGGAACCACTAGTAAAGATGGCATTAATTTAGTTGATAATAAATCAATTGAATTCCAAGTTATTAATGATGTTGGTCCTGAAATAGATATAACTAAAGCAACAGGTAAAATAACTATCGATGGTAATGTTGATGAATGGGAACAAGTTGGTGCAACAAATATTGAAATTCGAGGATATACCGATGCTTTAGGTAATGAATGGACTAAATCACAACTAGATCCAACTTTCAGTATTAAAAAATTAATGATGACATATGACGATACAGGAATCTATATAGGATTTGAAGTATTTGATAATGAAATAAATTGCAAAACTACAGATGATTTTTGGCTTGGGGATTGTGTAGAGGTTTTAGCTTCAACAATTACTAATATGCCTACAGCTGATTTGCAAGTTTATAAAGAAGAGGGTGGAGTTATTCAAACTGCTTTTGCTCCAACTTGGAAGTCTAGTAATTATAATACAATTGCTAAAGTTAGAAGTAATTCAAATTATGTTAATAATGCTTCTTTACTTGAATCAGTTTTAACATTAACTAGTGATGGTTATAAAGGTGAAATTAAATATCCATTTACCTTAATGCCAGAATTTAAAACATCTATAGATAATGGTGAAAGAATTGATTTTGCAATTATTATTGCTGATGCTGAAAGAGATTCAAGAAAAAGAGTTCAAGCTTCTAACGTTGCTCATAATGTTGAAAACAATAAAACTACAACAGCTAGAATGCCACAATATTTATTTAAATAAGCTATAACGGGTTAAATATAATTTTTAATTAATCCGAAATTATAATAGTGAATAAAATTTTAGGAGGAACTTATGAAAAAGAAATTTATTCCAATCGTTGCTCTTGCATCTTTACTTACTTTAGGTGGAGTTGCAACAGCTGTCACAAGTTGTGATAATCAAAATCAAAATAACCAAGATGTAAAAGTTAGTGATGTAACTATTTCCCTTAGTAAAACTACTTTACAAGTTGGTGAGAAGATTAAAGCAACTGTTACTATTAATCCTACTGATGCAACAAATAAAGAATACATCATTTCGTCAAGTAATGAAAGTGTTGCTTCTGTTAATGGAGATGAAATTACTGCAATTAGCAAAGGAACAACAGAAATTACAGTAAAAACTAAAGATGGTGATAAAACTGATTCAGTAACATTAACTGTCACTGAACAAGTTATAGAACTTACTGATCCAAAATTAGTTTATGATGGAGAAAAAGAATTTAGTGTAAATGCAGGTGAAGATTTAACTTTACCTACTATTAAAGCAATTTCTGGTGATGGAAAAACAGATATTTCTAACTTAATTGAAGTGAGTGATGCTAATGACTCAAAATCAATTAATGCTGAATTTACTAAGTTTAATAGTAAAATTGCAGGAGTACACACTTTATCTTATTATGTTGAAGAAGGTGAAGGCGAAGATATTAAGTCGGATGAATTAGAAATTAAAATTACAGTAAACCCTGCTAGTGAAGAAGGATTTAGTGTAACGAGTGAAGATAATGATTTAAATAATATAAAAGATACTACAAAAGTTTTTAAAGAAAATTTTGCTGAAGGTACTAAGTCTACATTATATAAAACATTAGGTGATGCTAATGACGCAAGTTATTTGAGTGGAACTAATGAAGCAGTTGGTGGGAATTCATTAATTATTAATATGAATAAGACTTCTGGTAGTGCTGCTAATTCTTTATTTTTAACTTTAAATGATGCAATGCCTAGAGGTGTATCAAAAAATTATATTGTCGAATTTGATTTTAAAATAGTTTCAGGTAGTAATTTTGGTAATGTTTATTTTGGTTTAAGATGGGATGGTAGTAATGGTATTAATGTTCAATTTGCTAATGGAAAAACTAGTAATGATGGAGTAGTTCATTTTAAACATAAATTTACTGAAGCAAATGTTCCTAGTGATGGAAATGCTGGATTCTTCTTCTTTAAGTTAGCAGCTGATCAAGAAGAATGCAAAATTGCCATTGATAATTTCCAAATTTCAACATCAGATCCAACTAGTTTTACAAAAGTTACACCAACTAGTGAACAATTAACAAATGAAGGTGGTTTTACATTCAATTGGAAAGAAAAAGGCAGTTCATTTAATCAAGGCGAGACAATAGCTATTGATAATATTGAAGATGAAAATATTAAAAACGCAATAAAAGGAAAAACAGGATTTGAAACAAATGTAATGCACTTAACAAATAGAGATAACCATACATTTGAAGGATTAAATTCTACTAATTTAATTGCTGGTAAAAAATTGAAAATTTCTTACACATATTACTCTGTATTTGATGAAAGTTTACTAGTTTTACCTATGGCTAGTGGAGTTCAAAGTGGAACAATTAATGAATTTGATACTACAGTCATCGAAGGAAATATTAAAAAATTATCATTCACTTATAACTTAAAATCTGGCGATGATGCTATTAATTTTTATCCAACAAATGCTAAGTTTGATATTTATATGGGTAATATGACAGTCGAATTACTTGAAAATACTGAAGTAAAACCTGCTGATGAAACAGAAAATGGCTTTAAAGTTGGACATAAATTTAAAAATACAAGTCGTTCATTTGGTTCAGCAGATAAAGGCAGTGCTAAAATGACTAATGACGCAACCTTACCAAGTAATGTAACTGGAGATGGATTTAATTCAAAAGCAAGCTTACTTGAATATAAAAATGCTACAGATAATACAATGGAATGGTGTAGATGTTTAGATAGTAATGGTAAATCTCAACTTGAATTAGGTAATACATATAAAATTACTGTTGCTTATTATATGGAAAATTATGATGCTAGTAGATGGTGTATAAATTTTGATAATGCTAAATTCTTAGATTTAGATGTTGGGGAAGGCTATCATAAAAAAGAAATTAATTGGGTTGCTGAAAAAACTTGTGATTTCTTTAGTTTTTATATTCCAGGAGGAATGACTGTTACAGATGCAAAAGTATATATTGCATATACAGAAGTTGAATTAATTGAAATTGCTAAATAATTAGATTTAATTTATATTCCTAGGAGAATTTTCTCCTAGGAATAAGAAAGTAGAGAAGATATGGAAAGAATTGCTGAAGGGGATTTACTTAGAAGGATTAGACTTAATAGAAAAAGACTAGCTTCTAAAATGTATTGTTATCCAAAAGTGTTTAATAAAAAATATAGTGCATCTTGGCCAGGAGATTGGGAAGGACGATGTATTTTGTCTTTGACAAGTTTATATTTTGCTCTAGATGGATATAAAGAAGAGCAATTGGATGTTTTAAATCAATTAAATGAGATCATGTCACATTTAAAAGAATTCATCAATGAAGATGGATATTTTGGGAACCTTATTAATGATATAAATTTAGATGAGCAACAAGTAAGTGGCAATTCTTGGTATTTAAGAGGTTTAATTGAATATTATCAAATTACTAAAAATGAAGAATTTTTAGAGATAATTAAAAATATTATTAATAAATTTATTTATAAAATTGAAAAGTTTTATGAAAATTATCCAATAATTGATAGAGAGCAAGGCGAAGTTAGTGGTCATATTGAAAATGTTAGTAAAAATGGCTGGTTATTAAGTAGTGATGTAGGATGTGCATTTATTTTGCTTGATGGAATGAGTGAGGCTTATTATTTAATTAAAGAAGATAGGTTAAAAAATATTTTAATTAAAGTTATAGATAAATTTATTAATATTGATTTTATGAAGTTAGAATGCCAAACTCATGCTACTTTAAGTTGCTGCCGTGGTATATTGACTTTTTATAAATCAACTAATGATAAAAAATATTTAGAGTATGCAGTTGATATATTTACCAAATATATTAATTATGGAATGACTAATGATTATTCAAATATTAATTGGTTTAATCGTAAATCTAGTTGGACTGAACCATGTTGTATTGTTGATTCTATTATTCTTTGTGGACAATTATTTGATATCACTAATGATGTGAAATATATAAAATTATTTAATAGAATCTATCTTAATTCGATCGTTGTATCTCAACGTGGTAATGGTGGAGCAGGTTGTAATACTTGTTTAGTTGATTCTAATATTGACATTAAAGCATATTTATATGAAGCCTTTTTTTGCTGCACAATGCGTTTAGCAGAAGGATTAAGATTTATTAAAAAATATTCTTGTTATTATTTTAATAATGAAATAATCATTACTAATTTAGAAGACTTTAAATTCTTATTAGATAATAATGAAATTATTGAAGTAAAAGGTGATATTTATAAGAAATTAAATGTTGATATTAGTTTTAAAAATATTAAAAAAAATATGGAAATAGCAATTTATTTGCCTGAAAATATTGATTTTACTACTAATATAAGTGATTATATATATAAAGATAATTTATTTAAATTTAAGATAGACTCTGATTTAAATATAAATTTTAAATTTAGACTAAAAGTACATCAAGAAGAGCATAAAAACTTTGTTGGAGATAAGTTATTAGTTAAAAGAAACGAATATCTTGATAAGAAGTGTTTTATAATTAATAATCAAAAATATTATTATTTAATTGACTATTCAAAGATAAAAAATAAAAATGAAACTATGGAGATTAATCAAGAGATCTAGATATGAATAAATATTTTAAAAAGGCCTTACCGATTTATGGAAAAGATAAAATTAATTTATTAAATAGTTCTTTATTTTTTAAGATTTATATTGGCAATAAAGGGAAATATAAATTTGTTATTACTGGTAATAATTTTTATAGAATATATATAAATGGGATAATGAAATTCTATGGTCCTAGTAGAGATGCTCATAATTTTTATAGAGTAGATAAATATAATTTAAATTTAAATATTAATAATAATATTATTGTAATTGAAGTAAGTGGAGCTAATTGTAATTCTTTTTATAGTCTGAATACTACTCCTTTTATAATGTATGAAATAATAAGTAATAATGAAGTTATTACTTATAGTGGTGATAATTTAACTAATGTTTTTAATAACGATACTAGGTTAAGAAAAGTAACTAGATTCTCTTATCAACGAGCTTTTAGTGAATCTTATAATATAGATAATAATTTTAATTTATTTTTAACTACTAATAAAGATTGTTATAGCAAATTAAAATTTGAAGTTATTAAAGATACAATTAATTTAGATAAACGAATTGTTAGTTATCCAAATCTTAAATTTAGTAAATATAAGTTAATTGAAAAAGGAAAAGCATTTATTAATAATGACAAAAAAATCTATGAAGACCGCTATCAGGTTTTAGAGTATTTAAAAATATTTAATAAAGACGAATATGATATTGATTCTAATAAAATTGCGTCTTTATTAGATTATAAGTTAAGTGATAATTTAGATAATAACTTAAATGATTATGAATTTCTAACTTATAAAAATAATGTGAGTTTAACAGGTTTTTTAAATTTAAAATGCACAATTTTAGAAGATTCATTAATTTATATTTTATTTGATGAAGTTAATATTATAGATAAAAATAATTCTAATTTAATTGGAATCAATTTTTATCGTAATACAACTCATAATTGTCTTACTTATTCTTTAAAAAAAGGTAATTATGATTTAATTTCTTTTGAACCTTATACTTTAAAATATGCTCGAATTATTTTACTAAACGGAAAAGCAAAAATTGAAGATTTTAAAGTATTAAAATATGAAAATAGAGATTGCAAAAATTTTAAATATGATTTCTCTAACAAAAAAATTAATAAAGTATTTAATGCTGCTATATCGACATTCAAGCAAAATGCTGTAGATTTATTAACTGATTGTCCAAGTAGAGAAAGAGCTGGATGGTTATGTGACTCTTATTTTAGTGGGCAAGCTGAAGTATTATTAACTGGAAAAAACTTAGTCGAAGAAGCATTTTTAGATAATTATTCAAAATGTAAAAAGGATAATTTACCAAAAGGAATGATTCCAATGTGTTATCCAGCTGATTTTCCAAGTAAGGAATATATTCCAAATTGGGCGTTATGGTATATTTTAGAAATTTTTAATTATATTAATCGTGGTGGTAAAAAATATATTTTAAAAAATTCAATAAATAATATTAATGGAATATTAGATTATTTTAAAGAATTTGAAAATGAATTGGGTCTATTAGAAAATTTGAAAGGTTGGATTTTTGTAGAATGGAGTAAAGCTAATGATGCTGAATTTATTAAAGGAATAAATTATCCAACAAATATGCTTTATAGTGAAGCTTTAATTAAAGCAGGGTTGTTATTAAATGATCAATCTTTAATTAAAAAAGGGAATAATTTAAAGAAAATTATTTATAAATATTCATTTAACGGGGAATTTTTTGCTGATAACTCTATTAGAAATTCTTCAAATGATATAATTAAAACAAATAATATTACCGAAACTTGTCAATATTATGCTTTATATTTTAATATTATTAAAAAAGAAGACAATGAAAGATTTTTTAATAAAATGATTAATAACTTTGGTGAATATCGTGATGCTAATGTAGTTTATCCAAATGTTTATAAATCAAATGTATTAATGGGAATATTACTTCGCTTAGAAATATTAAATAAAAATCATCTATATCAAGAAGTGTTTAATGAAACGATTGATTATTTTTATAAAATGAGTAAAATTACCGGAACTTTATGGGAACATGATTCAATATTTGCTAGCTTAAATCATTGTTTTACTAGTTATGTAATAAATATTATCTTAGAAGCTAATTTTGGTTTAACATTTATTGATTATAAAAATAAATATATTTATCTAAATAAAAAAGGATTTTATGAAGATGCTAAAGTTGAAATACCTTTAAAAAATGATAAATTGATATTAGAAAGTAGGGATAATAAATTAAGTTATAAATTACCAACTAATTATAAAATTATTTGGAATTAAATTTATTTTATATAATAAGATAAATAATTATCATTTAAAAATATTTTATATTTTATTTTATTAAAATTAAATTTTTATTTAGGATTAGAAGACTTTTTGCTTTATATAAATATTTATAAATTATAAATTAGTAGAAATTTTATAAAAACGTAGTTAATATTTATTTATATAAATAGAAAAAGATTTATAAAATTTTAGTGAGGAAATTATGAAAGTTTTAATCTTAAATGGAAGTCCTAGAAATAATGGTAATACAACACTTGCTATTAAAGAAATTGAAAATGAATTTAAAAAGAACTATGTCGATTATGAAACTATTCAAGTAGGTCAATTAAGTATTAGAGGTTGTATTGCTTGTAATAAATGTAGTGAATTAAATAAATGTATATTCGATGATATAGTTAATGAAATAGCTATAAAATTTAAAGAAGCAGATGGATTAATTATTGCTAGCCCTGTTTATTATGCTTCAGCTAATGGAACATTAATTAATTTATTGCAACGCCTATTTTATAGCACTAATTTTGATAAATCGATGAAAGTTGGTTGTAGTGTAGTAGTTGCTAGACGTGGTGGATGTAGTGCAACTTTTGATGAATTAAATAAATTTTTTACGATTAGTAATATGCCAATAGTTAGTAGTACATATTGGAATAGTGTGCATGGTAGAAAAGTTGGAGAAGCTAGTTTAGATCTTGAAGGATTACAAACAATGCGAAATCTAGCTCGCAATATGATTTTCTTAATGAAATCTATTCAACTAGGCAAGGAAAAATTTGGTTTACCTATTTTAGATAAAGGTAATTATACTAATTTTATTAAATGATTTAATATTTAGTTAATAATAGATAGCTTATTTAAAGGGACATTAAATTATGAATAAATATTTAATTTTTACTTCTTTAAAGTGATAATTTATTTTTAATGATATTAAATAAAATATATATATAATTAAAATAAACATAATATAAATTTAAAAAAATTTGATAATAACGATTAAATTTAAAATTTATTAATAAAAAATTAATAGAAAAAAATTTAATAATTTATTTCTCTATCTAGTTTATATTTAATATAAATATGACGGAGGGTATGTATGAGATATCGTAATCTATTTTTTACTAATTTGTTACTTATTTATTGTTTATTCTATTTACCGAGTTGTTCAAAAGAAAATGATAATAAAGAAGTCTATCAAGTAACATTAAGCGCTAATCAAGATGAAACTAAGATATTTAAAAAAGATTTATTAACATTTAAACTGAATGTTAATAAAGGAGATACAATCTTAAAAGCTCTAGAATATAATAACTTAGCTACATCAAATTATAATAAGATAATAAATTACTCATATGGAGAATTTCAATCTTGGTATAAAGATAGTGAAAGTGCATTTGATTTAGATATTGATAATAAAATAGATATTAATACATATAAAGTTAATAATGACTTAGCTTTATATGCTGGATATATCTATAATGATTACACCCCTTTATTAAAAAATAATATTTCAAGTTATCTGGGTAATTACATGGCTTTAAGTTATTCAAGCTTACCTTTTATTAGTACAAGTGAATTACCAGCATTAAGTGAAGACTATAAGGAAGTCACTTTTAAACATATTGATGATATAACATATGATAATTTTAAAATAGATTTATTAAAAAAATATGCCTTTAAATTAAAAAAAGACGGATCATACGATGATAAATTTAAGGCATATAATTTAAAGTTAGATTATATGAAAGAAAGTGAAGAATTAAAATTAACTTATAACTTTAATGATGAGAGAAATAAATTTCCTAGTAACTTTGTAAGTAGTCAATTCTTTTTAAAAGATACTCGCGATATATTAAATGATAATTATTTTTATGTTGCTGATTATTCGAAAGAAAATAACTTTATTACAAGTTATGAAGTTAAAGGAAATGGGGATTTATATAAATATTTTTCTTATTATCCTAATAGTGATGTTGATCCAGTAAGCGATTTTTATGATTGCTTAGAAAAAAATGGCTTAACTACTACAATTAAAAGTTCTAATTATACATATGCGGTAGATGAATCATATTCAATTTTAATTACTGCTAGTTATCAAAATGAGATGGTAAATGTTACTTTATTAAGTTTAGCGACAACTTCCTTAGATATTGATGAATTAAAAAAATCTTATTTAGATATAACAACTTATGACTATGAGGAAGATTTATTTCCTCTTATTAATAAAGTAAAAGGATTTGGATCAATACTATCTGGATATTTAAATAATAATGGTGTTATTGGGTTTTATGTTAGTGGTCTTGATGAAAATTCATTAGATAATTATTTAGAGCAATTAAATTCATTATCATATCAAGGCGATGTTAATCAATATAATAATTCATATATCTATAGTTATTCATATAATCGTAATGAATTAAATATCCAAATAACTTATTATGATAAAAAGCTTAATAGTAATTTATTTGATAATTATGCAATATTTTATTTCTCTCATCCTGGAGATATTGATAAAAATGTAAGCAATTGGATTAATAAGCAAAGTAAGGGCGATAGTGAAATTGAATCATTACCTTTAATTAATGGAAAAGGAGCTTATAGAAGTGGCTATATTATTAATAATAATAGTTTATTAGGATATACATATTATATGAGTGTATCTAAAGCAATTACTACTAAAGAAGAATATATTGAAGCTATCAAAGAAACATCTTTATGGGAAATAGATAATAATAATACAACTTCAACAATGACGATATTTAATTCTAAAGATAAAGTGTTTACTTTAGGAATTATTGAAGAAGATGAAGATTTGACTATTAGACTTATTTATAATTACCATAAAGATTTAGAAAAACCTAGTTTAACTGATGTTATGAAATATGTGAATTACCGATTAGGAACAGGCGATAACTTCCTTGTTCCAGGGTTAGATAAAATTATTAATGGCAGTAAAGATATTCAATTAGAAGAATATTATGATGGAGACTATGATCGAGTAATAATTTATTTACCACTTAGTAATTATAACCAATATATATCTTATGAAAATATATTTGTTGAAGCATTTACTAATTCTGAAGATTTTAAAAATATTGGAACAAATAGTGATGGATCTGTTACTTTCTATCAAGAGAAAAATAATGGTGTTATTAGTTATTATGCAGGCTTGTCTAGCTATTACATAATAGGATTATATAAATAAAATGGAGGCAAATATGAAAAAAAGATTATTGGTTTATTCTTTATTAACTTGTTCGTTATTATTTAGTTGTAATAAAGACTATCAAGGTTTAGTTGATAATGGGCAAATTACTTTATCATCTAGTTCATTAGTTTTAAAAGTTGGTGAAGAACTTACCTTAAAAACTAATTTAAATAGTGATAAGGTTGTTTATTCTTCAAGTAATGAAATGATTGCTAAAGTTAATGAAGATGGAGTTGTAAAAGGAATTAAAGTTGGAGAAGTAGTAATTACTGCAGCAATTAAAGATAATTTAAAATATAAGTCAAAATTAACCTTGAATGTTGTTGATGATAATTATAGTAATGTTACTGATTCAAAAAAAGAACTAATTATTAATAGTGCTCCTAATGTTACTTCGTTTGAACAAGGTTCTTATTTTGATTTAACTGGTTTAAAAGTAAGTTTAAAAGAAACTTTTTTAGATGGAAGTGTTGAAATTAAAGAAATTAATGATTTTACTACTAATCCAAAAGAAGGTGAACTTTTATCAACAGTCGGAAAATATCAAGCAGTAATTTCTTATCCTGGTGCTAATAGTTTAACTTTTGAATATGAGGTTATTAGTGCTCCTAATGATGATTCGTTAGCAACTATATTAGAAAAATTAGAATATAGTGATAAGTATACTGTTGATGTTAGTGGGACTATTGGTAGTAATAACGTAGCTTATAAAGAATACTTTGATAGTTATTGCTATTATTTTGAAAGTGATAGTTCAAAATATGGGTATGCTTATCAAAGTAGTATTGGCGATAGTGGGACGAGTTCTTATCATTATAGAGGCGTATTCAAATATAGTTTTAATGATAATGGTGATGTTGTACCTGGATCATATGTTAGTCATACTTCATGGAGTAGATTTGGTGGAGTCTCAAATTTTAATGAAATTTTTAATTATGAAATCGCTCCTCATAGAAAAGTTAATGGTTTATTTACTATTAATGATTCAGAAACCAATAAGAATTTAATGTCTTATCTTGGATTAAGTGGATATGAACAATACGTTTCCAAATTAAAATTTAAAGTATTAAGTGAATCAGAATTTGAGGTTTATTTAACTTTATATCAAGGATTAGGAAATATCACATTTAAAGTTAGTAAAATCGATGATGAAAATGGTGTTTTGCCTAAAGTAACAGCTTATTTAGACGAGGATAAAGGTGGATTAGATACATATAAAGAAGTATTTGATGTTAAAAATGCTTTTATTAAAAATCGATATAAACTCGATTTAGGAAATATTAGTGTTGGTAGTATTTTAACTGTTACTTATCATATTGGTTATGCATATTATACACCAACTTATATTTATTACGATTATGATGATCAATATCTAGCTTATTTAAATAGCGTTAAAGAAGAAGATGATCCTACTTATGTTGATACTGGCAAATTCTATAACGAAACTGAGGAAAAAGTCTATAATTTTACAGTTAATAAGGTTAATGGAGTTGATACTTTTACTTTGGGTGAAGTTGATGATGATTATAGTAGCTGGTATACTTTTCCAGAATATTGTAAATATTTTATTGAAGCTGATATTTTTGATGAAGATAATCTAGATTTATTCAGTTATGATAAATTAAATTTTGATGGTACTGACAAATCTTTATATTTATTGACTGATACTGAATTAGCTACTGACTTTGGAAGTTATATTGGTACAAGTTATACAGGTTATGGTGTTGGATTTACTGATTTTAAATATGCTAGCGACAATGAATCACTAACTGAATTAGGTTTATATTACTTTTTTGTTTATAGTGGTAGCATTTACTATAGTTTGTACGTATTTAGTGATTTTGGTACAGCTAAATCTAATGTTGTTGAAAGTTATTTAACTAAATAAGGAGATTATGATAATGAAAAATAGAGGAGTGTTTATTTTATCGCTTACTTTACTTGCTAGTTCATTGCTTTATTCATGTACTGATAGTGTAGAAGAAGCTTTAAAATCAAATTTTGGTATATTAATTCAAGGTGCTAGTGACTTGTATTTAGGTAAAAGCTTGCAACTTTCAGCTAAAAATTCTACTTTAGATGATTCTTTAGTGTGGAGTAGTAGCGATGAAAGTGTAGCAAGTGTCAGTGATACTGGATTGGTTAAAGGACTAAAAGAAGGGAGCGTTATTATTAAATGTAGTAGTAAGAAACATTCATATTCTTTTGATGAAGTTAGCTTAAAAGTTATCGATGGAAGTAAAATTAATTATAAAGTAACATTTAAAAATTATGATGGATCAGTTTTAGAAGAAACTACTGTTCATGGAGGGGAAATTGCTACTTATTTAGGAGAAACTCCAACTAGACCTTCTAGCGATGTTAAAAATTATACTTTTTTGGGTTGGGATAAAGATCTTAACGAATCAATTAATGAAGACACAACATTTGTTGCACAATATGGAGAGTCTAACATTGACTTTAATTCATATGCATTTTATTTATTAACTGGACCAGAGGAATTTGCTGGCAAATATTTAGCGTATTATAAAGGAAATGAAGAAGAAGTTAATTTACCAACTTCTTATAATTATCGCGATGTTATTGGAATTTATGATGGTTCATTTTCAAATAATACAACTGTAAAAACTATTAATATTCCAGAAAGTTATGTCTATATAGGAGCTAAGGCTTTTTATGGATGTGCTAATTTAACTCACATAAATTTACCTCCTAAACTTGTAGTTTTAGGCGAAGCTGCATTTTATAATTGTACTTCTTTATTAACTGTTAAAATTCCTGAAACTATAACAACAATAACTCAGCAATGTTTTTCAAATTGTCCAAATTTAGTCTCAGTAAATATCTCAGATAAAGTGACATCTATTCAAGACTATGCTTTTTCAAATTGTCCAAATTTAGTTATAAAATCATTACCTTCTAGCTTAAAAACAATAGGTGATAGTGCATTTTATAAATGTAACAAATTTAGTGGAAACATTGAGTTTCCAAATGATTTAGATAGTGTAGGACCTTTTGCATTTAGTCAAACAAGTATTACTGGTATAACGATAAATGCTAAATTGACTAATTTTTCTAGTAGTGCAGCTTTAGGCGCTAGAAGTCTTACTACTATTAAAGTTAATGAAGAAAATGCAAATTATAAAGCAATAGATGATGTTTTATATGATAAAAATGGAACGACTTTATTTCTTATAGCCCCTAATAATACTCGAGAAGTTAATATTGCTGAAGGTGTAACAACGATTAAATCATATTCAAGTTCATTTTCAAAAGCTACAAAAGTTACATTTCCTAAATCATTAAGCTTAATTGAAAGCAATGGACTCGGAACTTCTTATATTAAAGAGTTTGTCTTTAATGAAGAAATGGATGGTTCTAAATTAGTTATGGAAGAATATGCTTTTTCTGATTGTTATGAATTAACTTCATTTAGTGTTCCTGATGGTGTAATTAAATTACCAAGATATTTCTTATATGGATCAAGTAAACTAGTGACTTTAAATATTCCTGACACAGTTTTAAGTATTGGTGAATGTGCTTTCAGTGATACAGCTATAACTGAATTTAAAATTCCAGAAAATTTTAAAACTATACCAGAGCGATTATTAGATGGAACAAATGTTAAAGAAATTGTCATTCCGAAAAATGTTGAAAGTATTGAAACATATGCATTTAGTGATTTGAAAGAATTAACAAAAGTAACATTTACTAATTCAAAAGGTATCACTTACATGGATTATGGCGTGTTTAATGGTTGCAGTAAATTAAGTGAAATAGTTGGTGATTTTCCACTTATTGATGTTAAAAGCTCAATTGATTTAGTTGAATTTCCATTTGGTACATTAGAAGGTACTGCTATTGAAAATTTCAAACTTCCAGATGGTTATCAAGAGATTTCAAATTTTGCTTTTAAAGATTGTACAAAATTGAAAGATATTTATTTACCAGCAAGTTTACATAGAGTTGACAAATGGGTGTTTGAAAATACTGCTCTTGAACATATCTATTTTGGCGGCACCAAAGAAGAATTTGCAAAAGTTTTAACTAAACTTGATACTGATGATGAAGAATCATTATATGGTACAGTTTATGATGATGATGAAGACGTTTTAGAAGAAAAGAAGAGTTATAATATATTAAATAAATTATATGCTGAAGATAAAGTTACTTATAATGCTAAATATAGTGAAGTAGACTTTTCTAAAACTTCTACAACAAAATAATGGGGTAGTTATTATGATAGGAAAAAAATTATTAAGTGGATTATTTTTATTTACTGCTTTAGGCTTAGTTTCTTGCAGTGAAACAATTGATATAGGGAAATATTTTGATTATAAAGAAACAAATAAAGAAGCAACATTAACTCTAAAAGGAGTTAGCAGTTTATATGTTAATGAACAAAGTCGAGTTTATGTTGAAGTTAGTAATTCATCTCTTACAAAAGTTAGTTTTAAAAGTAGTGATGAAAATATTTTAACTATTGATCAAACTGGCTTAATGAAAGCATTGAAAGTTGGTAAAGTAACTATCGAAGCATCATTAAGTAAAAATTTAGTTAAAACATTAAATGTTGAAGTAAAAGAAAAATCTATTGATTCATATGATGTTAGATTTGTTGATTATGATGGAACTTTATTATATGAAACATTTGTTAAGCCAAATGAAAGTGCAACATATGTTGGTAATGAACCTAAAAGATCATCAAATTTCGAAAGAGCTTTTATTTTTAAAGGGTGGGATAAAGATTTTTCTCATGTTACAAGTGATTTATTAGTAAAAGCAACATATACTGAAGTTAATAATACAGAATTTGTTTTTACACCAGTTTCAGCAGGTGGCGAAGAAGGTTATATGCTGTATTACTATTTAGGTAATGATAAAAAAATTGTAATTCCTGATTCTTATCAAAATAAACCTGTAACTAGAATAGATACTGCGGCTTTTTCTTATGCTAAAAATTTAGAAGAAATTACATTTCCAGATTCGATTAATGAATTGGGTGATAGTTTATTTTATGGAAATACTACGATAAAAGAAGTAAACATTCCTGATTCAGTCTATGAAATTGGAAGTGGAATGTTTGAAGATTGTGTTTCGCTAAATAAAGTTACTTTACCTGAAGGAATGACTATTTTACCAGAAGATACATTTTATGGATGCACGAGTTTAAAGGAAATAATTCTACCTTCTACCGTTTCAAAAATTGCTGATAATGCTTTTAAAGATTGTTCTTCACTTCAAACATTAAATTTCAAAAAAGAAGATATGCTAGTTGAAATTGGCGAAAGTACATTTGAAAATACTGGGTTTACTTCATTTACCTTGCCTATAAATGTAACTATTTTGGGTGAAAGTGCCTTTTCTGATTGTACAAAGTTAACTTCTTTTGTTTGGAATGATAAACTTAATTCTACAAGCCGATATTTATTTGATGGGTGCTCTAATCTAAGTAGTTTTACTTTTAAAGATGTATTAAATACTATTGAATATCGTACATTTCTTAATAATGGTTTTGAAACTTTTACATTACCTGATACTGTAACATCAGTTAAAGAAAAGGCTTTTTCTGGAAACGAGAAATTAACTACATTTGTTTGGAATAAAAACGTAACAGAAATTCCTAGTGGATGTTTTGATAGTTGTTCAGAATTAACTTCTTTTTCTGGAAATGATAATGTTACAAGTATTGGAAGCAGTAGTTTTTATGGTACTGCATTTAGTAAAATTGATGGAACAAATTTATTAAAAAGTAAAGTAACAACTATTGGATCAAATGCTTTTTTTGGTGGAACAAAATTATTAGAAGTTACTATTCCTAAAAATGTAACTACTATTGAATCTCAAGCCTTTAGAAATAATAAACTTTTAACTAAAGTAACTATTGAAGAGGGTGTTACTACTATTGGCGCAAACGCTTTTGCTGCTTGTCCTAATTTGACTAGCATCACATTCCCTAATTCATTAGTTAGTTATGGAACAACTTCTACTGGCATGTTTACTGATAGTTTTTCAGTCGAATCAATTAATTTAGGTAATAATGTTAAAAATTATAAAAGCGTGGATGGCGTTGTTTATACTAAAGATGGATCAACATTATTTGAATACCCTTTAGGTAATAAATCAACATCATATAAAATTATTGATGGAGCAACAAAAATTGGTAATGGAGCTTTTGCTGGTGCTAAATATCTTGAAAGTATTGATTTTAATAAAGTGACAACAATTGGGTCTGATATTTTAGCTTCAAGTTATGGAGATGGCTCTAGTATAATTAAAAATATAACTACTCCAGAAACTCTTACATCATTGAGTTCCTCATTTGGCTATAGTAAATATTTAGAAACTTTAGATTTATCGTTATCTATTAAATTAAAAGCTGTACCAAATTCATTAGCAAGAAATTGCTTAAAATTAGTAGAGGTTAAATTACCAACTACGATTGAAAAAATTAACTCTAATGCTTTTGGAAATTGTTCAAATTTAACTAGTATCAATTTACCTAGTAAAATTAGAAGTATTGGAAGCAATGCTTTTAAAGGAGCTAATAAATTAATAGCAACTTTTGATGGTACGATAGCTGATTTTTATGGATTAGGTGAAGATGCTATTGGAAGTAATGCTTTTGCTAGTGGTGCTATTGTTAGATGTAAAGATGGTGATATAAAGTATTAATTAATTTGTATAAGAAAGTGTAGTTTTTACAAAAAACCTTGTAGAACTACACTTTTTATTTTGAATTATTTTTAATTATAAATTTAATATGATTATTTTAATTAATTACTTTTATAAAGTATTAATTTTATTTATAATTAAAGTATGAGAAAAATAGCAAATAATTTTATTAATAATGAATTTAGTTTAACAAAAGAAGCTGCTATTGAAAGTATGGTTTTATTAATCAATAAAGATAATACTTTACCTTTAGATATTAATAAAACAATTTCACTTTATGGAGGAGGGAGTGTTAATACTTTTAAAGGTGGTACAGGTAGTGGAGATGTTAATGTTTTTCATAGTGTTAGCATTTATGAAGGATTAAAATTTAAAGGTTTTAAAATTAATAATGAATTTAATTTAAATAATTACTTAAATAAATTAAATGGTGAAATCAAAAGAAGAGATAAAAAATTAAAAGAATTAACTAAAGGTATAAATCCTTTTAATTATGAAGAAATGTATAATGCAATTGCTATTGCACCTGAAAATTACATATTGGATACTAAATTAACTAAAAATGATTTAGTTAATTTAGATAGTTTGGATTTAGCAATCTATGTTATTTCACGACAAGCTGGTGAAGGAAAAGATCGTCAATTAATTAAAGGTGACTATTATTTATCTGATGTTGAAATGGAAAATTTACAATTTTTAAAAGATAATTTTAAGAAATTAATTGTAATTTTAAATACAGGTTCGCCTTTAGATACCACATTTATTAATTCTTTAGATGTTGATGCTTTAATTTTATATGGACAAGCTGGAGAAAAAGGTGGATTAGCTTTAGCTGAACTTCTTAATGGAGAAAGAAATTTTAGTGGAAAACTTACATTATCATGGCCTAAAGATATTAATGATTTAGAAATTTCTAAATGTTATTCCTATTTAGATAATGATGTTAATAAAGAGCAATATATAGATGGCGTTTATGTTGGCTATAGATATTATGACTCATTTAATGTAAAACCACGTTTCCATTTTGGATTTGGTCTAAGTTATACATCATTTGAATTAAAATCATCTTTAAATGTTGATAAAGATAAAATAATAGTAAAGACATTAATAAGAAACGTTGGAACTTATAATGGAAAAGAGGTAATTGAAGTTTATTATCGAGCTTTTGATTTAATTGATGAACCATTTCAATCATTGATTTCTTTTAAAAAATCTAAAGAATTAAAAATAAATGAAGAAGAGGAATTAATTCAAGAAATTGATGTTAGAGAATTAGCTACATATGATGAAAGTAAAAATTCATTAGTACTTAAAAAAGGTAAATATGGTATTTATGTAGGTAATAGTAGTAATAATTTAACTGGTTTGAAAATTATTGAAATTGAAAAAGATGTGATTTTAAAAACTTATACAAAAATTGTACATAAAGATCTTGGATTTGAAGAAATTAAAGGAATTAATCATCAACATGAAGATAATTTATTAGAAATTATTAAGGTTAATTTAAATTACATAAAACCTTATTTAAATAAGGATGAAGTTAAATTTGATAATAATTTAGTAAAAGACTTTATGGATGTTGATTTATGTAATTTTGCTTTTGGTACTTTACCATTTAGAAGTAATTCAAGTGCAGGTGTTTGCGGTGAATACGATCCAGATTTATGTAAAAAATATCATATTGATAATATATATATGGCTGATGGTCCTGCTGGATTAAGACTTTCTAAAGAATATTATAAATATCATAATGGTGACACTAAATCTGCTACATATATTCCAATTGATTTGATTAAATCTAGATTTATTTATAAAATAGCGGATAAAATCATATGTTTATCATTTTTTAAGAAAAAACATAAAAGATTTACAACTTGTTTTCCAAGTGCTTTAATGGTGGCTCAAAGTTTTGATTTAGATTTAGCTTATAAAATTGGTGAACACATTCAAAAAGAGATGAAAGAATATAAAGTAGATATTTGGCTTGCTCCTGGTATGAATATTGTTAGACATCCTCTTGGCGGTAGAACTTTTGAATATTATAGTGAAGATCCTTTAGTTAGTGGTCTTATGGCAAGTAGTCTAAGTAACGGAGTTAGTAGCAATAATTCTCATAAGACTGTTTGCTTTAAACATTTCTGTTGTAATAGTCAAGAAGATAATCGTATGAAAAGCGATTCAATTGTAAAAGAAAAAGCCTTACATGATATATATTTAAAAGGTTTTGAGATTGCTATTAATAAGGGTAGTAGTAGAGCGATTATGACTTCATATAATAAGTTAAATGGTGTTTATACTAATTCAAATAAAGATTTATTATTGGGTTACCTTAGACATGATTTAGGCTTTAATGGTGTAATTATGACTGATTGGAATAGTGTTGATGATAAAGATCAAGCACAAGGATATGAAGCAATTAATAATGGTACTGACATAATTATGGTTGGTAATAAAAAAATTAGAAATAATTTATATGCAAATTTATTAAGAAATAAATTAGACAAAAAAGCCTTGATTAATAGTATTTCAAGTTTAATTTCTTTAAGTAAGGAACTTAAAAAATAATATTTATAATTAATTTACATATTTCATATTAATATTAATTTATAAAATTTTTATGAATATTTTAGTTATTAATGGTTCACCTAAAGGAAATCGTAGTAACACAATGAAGGTTACAAATGCTTTTGTTAGTGGATTAAATTTTAATAATAATTTTAAAGTTAATGTTATTAATTTAAGTAATAGTAATTTAAAACATTGCTTAGGTTGTTTTTCTTGTTGGAAAGTTACTCCTGGAAAATGTGTTATTAAAGATGACATGAATAATTATTTAGAATTATTTAAAAATGCTGATTTTATTATTTATTCCTTTCCTCTTTATTATTTTAGTGTTCCTGGTTTAATGAAAGATTTTATCGATCGTGAGTTACCATTAAATCTTCCTTTTATGATTGAAAATAAAAGTGGTGTAGGTTTAGGTGCTCATCCTTCTAGATATGATAATTCACATCAAAAATTTATATTAATTTCTACTTGTGGATTTTATACTTCTAGACAAA
>ERZ808262.37-NODE-37-length-112880-cov-6.818498_pt1 | contig 112880 bp, 81 predicted proteins | sample MGYA00520895_ERZ808262 | MGnify/ENA primary metagenome ERZ808262 (study PRJEB31516, sample SAMN03275588) | gut metagenome | biome: mammalia-associated habitat; material: feces | host: Papio cynocephalus | place: Kenya | collected 2012-08-02 ...
TTGTATTCTAGTTCATAATTATTCTGGTTTATTAAAAATAAAGAATTGACGTTTTCTTTTGTACATCTGTCTAGTTTTCAAAGATCTCTTTGCGCCTTATTCTCATAAGATAATTAAGATTTCTCTTAACTGCGCAAGTAATATCTTACGACTTATGAATATACCTTGTCAAGAACAAATTTTATATTTTTCTTTTATAATTTTTATTCATATTTCGCAAGTGGTTAAATTATACATTTAAGGAAAAAATATTACAATAAAAATTTAATAAATTTATTTTATAATATAATAGTATAGATATATTTTAATATATATAAATAATAACTGTTTGTAACTTCGAGAAAATAAACTTATTATTCTTATAGAAATGTGATGAGAAAATAGCAATTAAATATTATATAAAATAATTAAATAATTCTTATTTATGGTTATATTTTTTATCCAATATGTCTTTTTGCATTAATTTACTAGCTTCTAAAAATCCTTTCAAGACAAATTGATAATATTTTTTGAAATTTTCATTTTTAATCTTTGATAAATTAATTTTGAGCATAACTAATTCCCTATTTGAATCAAGAATAGGATAATTATTTTCCATTTTATAATTAATAACTTCCTCAACTACTTTCATTCTTTTTTCAAATAACTCTATAATTTCTGTATCAATTTCATCAATTTTTTGACGACATTCAATTAGCTTATCCATATTCCCCTCCTCTTACATTAATATTGTACCTAAAGGATAACCGATGCACAAAATCACTATAAGGCTTATTAGCATCAACATACTTCCATAAATTAATGTATCTTTTGTATCACAATATTCGCTACTAGCTATCATTGCAATATGTGGCATTGATGGAGGAGTAGCAAATGCAAAACTTGAAATCATTCCAATAACGCAAATTAAACTATTCAAATTTAATGTTGGTAAATTAGAAACTAAACTACTAGCTACTGTTGCAACAACAGTCGCAGTAACCATATTTGAACTTAAATTAGTTTGTAGCATTGCCCATGAAGCAAAAATTATTAAAAGGAGTGTTGGATTAATTCCGCTTAAACTAGAACCCATACTATTTTGAAGAAATAATTTAATTCCTATATCATCACTTGTTAATGCCTTACCCAAGACTAATGTAGCAGCACACATCAATAAGCTCGGCCAACTAACACCATTTCTTAAAGCTTCATCGATTTTAAGAATAGGTTTATCATCAATACGAATTATGCATAATAAAATAGTACCTAATAATGAAGGCATCGCTACACCATATTGATTTATAGCATTGTAAAAATCTATTGATAAATCTTTGAATAAACTAGGTATTATCCATAAAGCAATAACAGTAATAAATATAATTAGTACAATGATATCTTTTTTGTCAATATTTGGAATTTCATGTTTAATTGTAGATAAGTCAACTTCTTTTAATTTTTTTGTTTCAGGTCTAATACATACCCATAACATTATTAACATCAAAATAAAAATAATTAGTCCTGTAGGAATAGCAAAGGCCATATAAGTAAAAGGAGATATATTAATTTTTGCCACATTCATAGCGATTATAGGAAAAACATGAGCAATAGGAGTCATGCCACTACTTATCGATACTGAAAATCCAACACCAAGCATCAATAGTTTAGCTATTTTATCTCCTTTATTAATATTAGCCAAAGTAAAAATCTCTTCTAATATTGGTAAAATTATAACAAATAAAACAGTTGGAGATATAAATAATCCTAAAACTAAAGTAGCAAATAAAAACAAATTGCAAAACCAAAATCCACTTCTTTTTGCTACTTTATTATTAATAAAAAATATAGCAATTCTTTTTATAAGTGAAGTCTTACTTAATGCATAAGTACAAATAAATGTAAATAGTAAGAAAATAAATGTAGAATCACCAAAACTTGAAGTAAAAACCTTGCTAAAACCAAATGATTTTATAAAACCAAGAGAAAACATACATAATAAACTTGGCCAGTCAATACCTATTGTTAGCCATAAAATTAATGATCCTAAAAAAATACAAATAACACCAATAGCATCACTTGATAAATAATTATTCCCTGGAATTAATTGACCAAAAAAACATAGACAAAGACAAAGTGGAATAATTATCACTCTAAAAATTTTATTATTCTTTAATTTCATTATCTATTTTCCTTCGTAATATATCATTAATTTTTAAATTTAAGTCTGTCTTAATATAAACTAATTGTTTTACTTTTTTTGCTTCAATTAAATGATTGCCATCCAAATCAATAATGTCATTAATAAAAATAGTTTTATTAAAATTATCATCACTTGATAATACTTCTAAAACATCTCCAACTTTAAATTTATTTCTAATTTCAACTAATACAGAATTATTTATATTTTCTTTTTTTATGATCCCAATAAAATCATAGCTTTGCATTAATCTTGAGGTTAAAATATTAGTTTTTTTATCACTATTAAAATAAAATCCAGTCGTAAAATCACGATTACTGCACTTCTTCAATTCGTCAATATAATCAAAATTTTCCTTTACATTATTATAATAATTATCAATAGCTCTACGATAAGCATTAATAACAGTTGCTACGTAATATGTTGATTTCATTCGACCTTCGATTTTTAAACTAGTAACACCAGAATCTATAAGTTCTTTAATATAATTAATTAAACACAAATCCTTACTATTTAAGATGTAAGTCCCATGATTATCTTCTTCAATAGGGTAGTAATCGCTATTTTCATCATTTTCTTTATAGCTTAATACATAACTCCATCTACATGGCTGAGCACATGCTCCTTTATTTGAATCACGACCTCTAAAATAATTAGATAATAAACATCTTCCACTATATGATATGCACATTGCACCATGAGCAAAACATTCAATATCAATATCTTTTCCAACACTATTTTTAATGTCTTTAATTTCTTTTAAAGATAATTCTCTAGCTAATACTAAACGTTTAGCTCCTAAAGAAACCCATACTTTAGCCGATTCACTATTAGTAACATTTGCTTGAGTAGAAACATGAAGTTCTAAATTAGTATATTTTTTAACTAGATGAGCAATTCCTAAATCACTAACAATAACTCCATCAGCTTTTGCATTATCTAAAAATTTTAAATAATCTACCAATCCAACAAAATCATCATTATGAGCTAATATATTAACCGTAATATATACTTTAACATTATGCTTATGAGCATAATTGATAGACTCAATAATTTCATTTTCATCGAAATTATCTGCAAAAGCTCTTAAACCGAATTTTTTTCCAGCAAAATAAACTGCGTCAGCCCCAAAATGTATAGCAGCTATTAGTCTTTCTTTATCACCAACTGGTGCTAATAATTCAACTTTCTTCATAATATATATAATACTTAAATCTTTATAAACTTTAAAGTTAATAAATTAAAATTAAAATGATAAAATATAAAAATAAATTATGACTGAATTATTATCACCTGTTGGTTCTTTAGAAACGTTCTATAGCGCTATAAAAGGAGGCGCTAATGCTGTTTATTTAGGATTAAATAAATTTAGTGCTAGAGCTTATGCAAATAATTTTTCTTTAGAAGATTTAAAAAATCTTATTCCATATGCTCATTTAAGAAACGTTAAAGTATTTATAACAATGAACACTATTTTATACGACAACGAGCTTGATGAAGCATTTAATTTCATTGATGAACTTGCTAAACTTAATGTTGACGCAATTATAGTCCAAGATTTGTCTCTTATAGTATATATTGCAAATAAATATAAATCTCTTGCAGCTCATGCTTCTACTCAAATTGGAGTTGATGATTTACATAGTGCTTTAGTTATTAAAGAACTAGGTTGTAAACGAATTGTTTTAGCTAGAGAAACAAGCATTGAAGTAATAAAAGAAATTAAAGAAAAACTAAACATTGAAGTCGAAGCTTTTATTCACGGAGCTCTATGTTTAGCATATAGTGGCAATTGTTTAATGAGTTCAATGATCGGTAATCGAAGCGGAAATCGTGGTAGATGCGCAGGATGTTGCCGTCAATTATACTCCTTAATTGATCAAAATAATAAGATAATCTCTCGAAGTTATTTATTATCGATGAAGGATTTAAACACATCTATGTATCTAAGTAATCTAAAATTTATTGATTCATTAAAGATTGAAGGTAGAATGAAAGAAAAAGAATATGTATATGCTGTAACAAACATTTATCACAAATTATTGAATAATGAAAAAGTCAATATTAATGATTTAGATAAGGTATTTAACCGTACATATACTAAAGGATATATAAATCATGAGCTACCCAAAAATATAGTAAATAATCTTCGTCCGAATAATTTTGGATATTTAATTGGTGAAGTTTGTAAAATAAATAAAAATAAAATTTGGATACGATTATTTAGTGAATTTTTATCAAAAGGTGACCAGATCCGCATTGAAAATAATAATATTGAAAAAGAAATAAGTGTTCCAATAACTAAATTATTTGATGCAAATTTTAAATTAGTTGATAAAGTAAATAAAATTGCAATTATTTATTTAGATAAAAAAGTTAATATTAAAGATAAAGTGTATAAAACAAAAGATATTGATTTTTATAATAATGTTAATGATAAAATAAATAATACTTCTAGTGAAAATAAACTAAATATTAATATGCGACTCTACGCCTTAATTAATAATAACCTCAAATTAGATATAGAATATTTAAATTATAAAATTTCTATTACCTCTAACTACGTTATTCAAAAAGCTATAACTTCTACAATAACCAAAGAAAATATTGTCAATCAATTAAAAAAACTTGGTGATACACCATACTCTTTAAATAAATTAGATATCGTCCTAGATGATCATTCGTTTATTTCTTTAAAAGCAATAAACGAATTACGAAGGGAAGCAATAAATAAGTTAAACAAAATAAGACTTAAAAAAGACCTGATATTTAATACAGATGAGAAAATATTTAACTTTCATCCGATTAAGCATAATCTATTAGATAAAAAAGAATTAACGATTGAAGTAAGTAATTTAAAACAGTATGAATTTGTTAAGTCACTTGGAATAAAACATGTCTATTATAAAAATATAATAAATAGAAATAATGCAAAATATTTAAATGAAATTGACGATTTTAACGAATTATTAATTAATAATTTAGGTTCAATTTCTTACTATAAAAACAAAAATGTTAATTTAGTTACTGATTATTCTTTTAATGTAACTAATTATTTAACTACAGCAATCTTATCAACACTAAATGTTAATAGAATTACTTTATCTCACGAGATATCATTAAATTCTATTAATGATTTGGTAAACAATTACCATAAAAATTTTAATACTTATCCTAATTTAGAACTTATAATTTATGGCCGAGTCAAATTAATGCATTCAAAATATTGTCCATTATCAAAATTAAATTTATGTGGCGAATGTAAAAGATCTAATTTTGTATTAAAAGATCGTTTTCAATCATTCCCAATTAAATTTAATGATGATTGTACAACTTTTATATTAAATTCTAAAAAATTAAATAATATTGATTATATCCCAAAACTTAAAAATGTTAATTATTTTAGATTAGTTTTTAATGATGAATCACTCGAAGAAATAAAGAAAATAATTGATTATACTTTAAGAAAAATTAATGGCGAAAATATAGAGTTAACAATGTTTAATAGCGATTCTGATACACATGGACATTTTTTTAAAAACCCATTATAATTTAAATAAGGATTTAAAAGAAAAATGAAAAAATTACGTATTATAAAAGCTAGTTCATTATTAATTTTTCCATTATTATTTTCAAATGCTCCATCACCATATCCTATTATTAACGATTTTGAACTTAAAAATATAACTGATGATGAATTATTACTAACATTATCTAGTGATAAACAGTCTATTAGTGGAAGTTTTAAAAATTTAAAGGTTGATTATATTTATACTTTAAATTTAAATATAAGGAAAAATAAATATCAACTGATTAATGATTATGACAACATAATTGTTCCACTCAACGAAAGATTCTCTTTTACAATATTTAAAAACGATGAAAGTGACAATTTAGAAGAAATTATCCAATTTAAAAATGAAATTATATTAACTGGTGAATGTTATGATAGTGATATTGTTTATAAAGTTTACGATTTAACTTCAGATAACCTCACCTTTAGTTATAGTTCTTCCACCTATAAAACTACAATGTATGTAAATTTTAATACTGATAGAGTCGATACATATATCGCTGGCTGTTATATTTATTATTTAAACAACACTGTTACTAGTGAAAATTGTTTCAATTTATATAAAAGAATTAAGAAAAATGATTATTTAAATTTAGATAATTACACAATACAATCGATTAATTTAATACCTAAGACTTCAAGCTTTAAATTAATTTTATTAAAGGGAAATGATTATTATAATGAAGATCATAATTATAATATGGATCCTGCTATTTCAGATGAAGCTTTTAAAGGCATTATGATTACTTTTATAATATATATTTCACTACTCTTTATCACAATCATTGGTGTTATTGTTTATCTTCTTATGTTTTATCTTAAAAAATCTAAGAATAAGCATTAATATCTCAATAATATAAATAATAATTATAATAATTAAAATTATTAAATAAGTAGTAAGATAATTACTACTTATTTTTATTATTTGGTTTAAAAATAAACCAATTGCTAATGAAATAATATTAGCTAATAGTGAAATGCTTAATGATTTAAAAATATTTTTATATATTTTAATTATATATAAAAATAATCCTTCTAAAATAAAAACTAAAATTTCACCAATTACTAAATAAAGTAAATTATAGTTAAATACATAAATATAAAATGCATTAAAAGTAAAATTAGTTATTAAATTCATTAAAAATAGAAAAGCAATATTCTTAAAAGATTTATTTTTAAGAAATAAATAATAAATAGGTGTTTCAATAACTAATGTTAATACAAGTGGATAAAGTATTTTCATTTTCTAAAAAAATATCTAATTTCTGCAAGCTTTTTTATAAAATTAATAAAATATTATTCCATAAGTATAATACTTATTTATTAAGCTTATAAAATATTTATACTTATATTATCGATTATATCAAATTAAATAAAAAGAATTTAATTTGTCTTTTCTTGATAATTATTTGGATCTAGTTTAGTTTCATTATAGGCCTTATATTCACCATAACTATAATCAAAACTTGAATTAGAATAAATATAATTCGTATTATCCATCAAGCTATATAAAATTGTTGAAACAGACTTTATTATTTTTTTATCTTTTATAACCAATTTATCTGCTCTTTCATACTTAATTGTAACTTCTTTATTACTATACTGTTCATAAATTAGATATAATTCAACTTCTCCATCTTTAGTTATATCAACATCATGATAATTATATTCAAATTTATATTTTTTCGATTCACTTGAATCAGCTAAATTTTTACAAGTATCGTAACTACTTGTAAAATAAGTAGCACTAAAACCAATTCCAATATTACTTTCAATGTATTTTTCATCATAATTTATATATTGAACATAATTATTTGAATCACCTTCTCCATAATCAACGATTTGATAAAATTTATTATTAATTACTCCAATTTCTTTAGTTCCATTAACAATACTGCTATCATAATCTTGCTTAAAATTAATTTTAGTAAAATTATCTTTATATCTAGTCTTATTATTAGTTTCATTAATTACTGTAGAAATTGCCCCATAATAATATTCATCACTTTGATGACCGCTAACATAGTTACAATTGCTCGATAAATTAGTAAGATTCAACTTAAATTTATTTATAAAATCATCTTCAGTTTCTATTTTTTCATTATTTGAACAAGCGAATAAACTAATAAATAACAAAGTGATAATCGAACATAATAATTTATTTTTCATATTATTTACTCACTATTTGGAATTTATGAATATAAGCAGTTACATCTACACTTAATGTAATAGTTTCTCCATCTAAAGTAATTTCACCATCATTATAATTAAAAGCAGGATCATCACTTGTAATATTAATATTAAAAGTAGTATTGCTGATAGAATATGTAAATTCAGTAGTTAAAGTATTTGTCGTACTAGTATAGATTATCTTACCATTACTTTTACTACTAAAAGTTAACTCAGCACTAAAATCGCTATAAATACTCTCATATCTATAGGTGTTATTTAATAATTTATTATATAATTCATCTTCTGTTAACCTAATTTTTATTGTATATGTAACACTTACTTTAATATCAGGCTTAGATTCGCTATAAAAAGTAATTGTTAAATCTTTACTTTCTTTAATATCTTTAACTTCAAGTTGATAATCAATATAACCCTTAGATTCACTTAATTTTGTAATAGTAGCTAAGCTGTCATCACTTAATTTTACTTTAATATCAGTATAATCAACACCAACGACATTAGGATAAACATTAAGTCTTAAATTTTTATATGTAGTGTTTGTAAAAATGATTTTATTTTTATCGCCGCTAATTGCTCCACTATAAACATCAGTAAAAGTTAATTTTGTTAATTCAGGTCTTAAAACCTTTACATCAACTTCAAAATTAGCTCCAGTTTCACTTTCTAATGTTACCTTAGTTTGACCATAACTTTTAGTAAATAATGTTTCACCGCTTATTTCAAAATTTGTTTCATCACTAATACCTGTAACATTCATTGTTAAATCAATAGCTTTTAAAGGTTTATACGTTTTAGCTTCAAATTTAATATATTTTTCAATTGGTAATTTATCTAATTCACAATAAATTTTTTCTCCATTATCAAAATAATAGGCATTTACTTCACTAACGCTTTCTAAATAATAATCACGAGGATCAATTTGAGTTTCTAAAGTAGTTGAACTAATTCTTTCATCATATTCGATTTTAAAATTATTAGTGACACTAACTTCATATGAATCACTATCACTCCTAGCTTCTTTTGTAATATATTGATATGATGAATTGATTAATTTACCCTCATTATCTATTAACACTTCAAATGAATAAGTCATTGTTGTATTTATTCCATCTTCATCATAATTATATGAAAAATTATCTAATTTATAGAGGGTATTTTTATTAGAATCTATAGTTTTTGTTGCTTTAATATTGGCATTACTATCATTTAAATCGACATTATTTATTAAATTAGAATTAATAAAATTAGATGTATAAAGTGAAGCTTGCTTAGAAAGTTGACCAGGAACACTTTTTTCAAGTAAATAACTTAAACCATCTTCTTCATTTTTTCCGTTTTCATAAATTGGTAAACGATAAGCACTATCAACCCATGTACTAGCATCTGATCCATCATTATTATAATCAGTTATTAAAAAGAAAATTCGATACGTATCAGTAGCATCCTCACTTTCTTTATATGTTTTAGCTGTCGCTAATTTTAAATATGTGTCACTAATTACTTTATTAGAATCTGTATATGTTAATGTTCTAGTACCATGAGAAATTGTAACCTCATCATTATAAATATTAGTTTCTTCTTGAACTACTTCTTTAGAATAATTTTTTGTTGTTTCTTCACTAGAATAAACCTTACTAGATTTACTTACTTCTAAATCATAAGCTTTACTTAATGCTGTCACAACTTCATCTAAACTGACCTTATTATTTTCAGTAACACTATTTTCGTTATTACAACTAAATAATGAAAAAGTTAATGAAGTAAAACTTAATAATAAAATTTTATTTAATTTCATAATAATCTCCTTAAATGTGGTAAAAGACACGATAACATCGTGTCTTTACTTAACAAATTTCTTTTAATTAATTAGGTTTAGTAGCTTTTGCTAAATCTTCAATTCTATCCATATATTTAACTTCAGTACCATTGTCTTTGCCATTATATTTAAATTTAATACTTAAAGTTGAATTACTAGTAGCAACTACATCACTGAACGAATAGGAATCAACAACAAGATCAACTCCATCGTTTGGAGTAATAGTAAATGTAAAATCTTCGTTTATTACATATTTAAAGCCTTCAGCTGGATAGCTTGAACTTGGTTTATTATTCTGAGTTGCGATGAAACTACCAGTACCATCACTATTAAAATTAATCCAACCACAATCTCTACTATACGAAGTGCTTTGTAAGAAAATAGTATGAGTAGTAATAAATGCTTTTACACCTTCAAGTGTAGGTTTTTTAGTGAAAGCTATATTTTTAGTAATAGTAGCTTTATCATTCAATGTGCTAGTTGCTTTAATACTCACTTCACCTTCTCCAGTTGGAGTAACATAATAAGTTCCATCTTCTTGAGAAATTGTAGCGATATCTTCACCTTTTACTATTTCGATTTTAACATCTTGTGGAGCTAAAACTGGTAAAACTGTAGCTGTAATTTTTTGTTTACCATCTTCGATAAAGAAATTACTACCACCATTTTCTCCAATTACTAAATCCATACTTGTGATTTCAGGAGTATTAACAGTAACAGGTACTTCTTTTATATCACCTTTACCATTATCAAATAATAATGTAAGTTCTCCAACTTTAGTAACTTCATATTTTGTAGAATAAGTATCTTTAACTTCAGTTATACCACCTTCTTCTTTAGAACCAATAAATTTAGGTTCACATAATGGTTTACCAGTAACATTAGTGAAATACCAATTAAGTGTGGAATTTCCAGTTAATTCGTAATTTGTAACATTTTCAATAGAGCTACTTGATCCATATTTAGTTTCTCTAAGTCCGACATCATAAGTTGTAGCAAAATATGTATCTAAATCTAAAGGCGTACTACCTTGATTTTTATCAGCAGCACGAGTAAATGTAACACTATAATCACTAGGAATATAATCAACTACTGCATCATCTTTTATTACTTTATTTTCACTATCATATCCGCTTTTATAATAAACATTTTTAAAACTCAATTGATGCAAAAACCCATCACCATCTATTGTAAAACTTAAATCATATTTATTAAATTTTTCATTCCAACTTGCGGTTTTTACTATTCCAGTAACTGTAGTAGTATAAGTAAGTCCATCTTCACTTAAACTAGGGGCACTAACTTTTAATGTACCATCTAAAGATTGAAAGAAAGTTTTATTATTTTCTGCTCCGAATATTTCATTAATTAATTTATCGATAAAACCACTAGAATGAACCTTACTTTCAGCTTCTTCTTCACTTAAATTAGTAAAGCCCATAGCTTCTTCGCCTTCTTTGACTACTTTATAAGTATCAAATTTTTCTTCTGAGCTTGGAGTTGAATATGAGCTGCTATCACCAAAATTTTCTGTTGTTTTATCATATTCATAAACATATTTCTTTCCTTCTAAATAACCCGTAATTTTTTGCTCAGTAGAATATCCAGAATTATAATCACCATTGGTTTCTACTTCGATAGTTGTAAAATCATTATATACTTTTGCCTCATATTTAGATTTTGTTGCATTAGAAGCACTTGTAGCTGTATTATAATCCATCGTTGCACTTTTTAATAAAGATGGCTCAACTTCACTTGATGTAAAAAGTTGAAGAATTGCCCACTCAAGTTTATCTTTTTCTTCTGCTTCAGAATCAAAATATAATGCTTCTAAATCAACCGGTGTAACTTCATCTTTTGGTTCAACATATGGGGCACCTTTTTCACTAACTTTAATCGTTACATTACTTTCAGGCATTGTAAAAGTATAATGGGTTCCACTAGCAGTAACTGGAGCTTCTTCTAAACCATCAAAATAAACCTTTACATAATCTACAACATAATCATCACTATCAAGAACATCGAACGTAACTTCTTCTCCGACCTCATATTCTGTTTTAGTTAAATTAGACACTGCTAAATGAGTTGCATTAATTGTTTTAACAGAATATTTTGCAGTAGGTGTTACTTCTTGATTACATCCCGTTAATCCAAATAAAACGACACTACTTAGCATTAACAAAAAACTTTTTTTCATATTAAATCCTCCTAAATTAAAAAATTTAATGCTCTTATTTTAATATTGTTATTATTACTGTATATAAATTTGCTTTCTATTAATATTGTATTAATATTTTATAAATTATTTTGATTACATCAATACAATTTTATAATTACATAATTTAAACTAAAATTAAAAAATATTTCTTGAAAATTAAAAACTAATATAATAAAATACTCATTAAAAATAAAATAACACTGCAAAACACGATTATTTTTGTAGAAACAAAATAATTAAATCAAATTTATACTTATTTCAAGATAATAACCATAATATTCAACAATATTAAATTTTATTTCATAATTTGAATAAGAATATGTAAATTCATCAACTTTAGTAAATTTATTTTTAATTAATTCGACAATATACTCATTAACTAATTTATTAATATCTTCTTTACTAGTTACATCATCATAAAAAATAACATACATCATTAAGCTTGTATTTGTTATTGAACTTGGATCTATTGAAATTTCTTTAGCCCCTTTAAAAAAAGGTAAATTATAATTATTTCCAAGTAATTTAGTTAATTCTTTATCAATTTCTTCACTATAATCCTTAAAACTATTATAATCACTAAATGTATAATTATTATTTTTTATCTCATAAATCAAAGAATATTTATTACTTATTTCATCAGTTAATATATATAAGTTAATTTTATATTTATTATCGCTACTTTTAAAAGTCTTATAATTATTTTTATTATCAAAATAAGTAACAACATATCCTTTATTTATTAATAAATTATTATAATCATTAAATAAATTTAATGATGTATCAAACTTATTAATTAAATCACTATATATTTGAATAACTCCAGTTTTTCTATTTAAATTATAATCATAATTAATTCCATCAACATAAACTAAATCATTAATATCTACTTCAACTTTATTAAATTCATCTTTATAAGATGAATTATAATCATTAAATGAAGTTATAGTTTGATACTTACTCGCTTTAGATAAATCAATATTAATATTTGTATTATTTAAATTAGAAAATACATATGTTAACTCCCCATTAACTAATCCTAATAAACTATATTCTAAATGTAATTCTAAATTCGATTCATCATTTATTAATAAATATATTGTTCCTTCAATTCCATTTAACCCTTTATAATCAGTAATTAATTCTTTAACAAAATCATTACCTATACCATATGGAACATAATATCTATTATTCTTATAATCTAATATTGAGCTATTAAAATTAAATTTAGCTACATCATAAATAATACCTTGATAATATCTTTTAACTTCTTTAATATTGTTATCTTTATCAATATCATAATATGATAAAGATTTATCATCGTTATATTTATATAAGGATTTAATAGTTATTTCGTTATTATCATCATCTAAATCAATAATTTCGCTATAATATTGATCTTTATTATATTTATATAAAGAATTGTAAATAACTTCTCCATCATACATCGAATCAGTAACACTAAGTGTATAATTATTAAATTCTTTAATATTATTAAAAATATTATCTAATTCTTGATAAGTATTTTTCTTAACTTCTACTTCCTTAACTTTATTTAAATTAATATCACTAACTTTAAAGAAATATTCACTACTTACTTTTGTCGAATTAATTTCATAAACATTTGAAGTTATTTGAATAGTATCTAATAAATTATTTTCTTTATTAAAAGTAAAAGTAATCTTATTAACATCTAAATCTTCATAAGTTAAATGATAAGTCAAATCATTTTTATACTCACCAATATATTCATAACTATAATTATCAATTTTTTTAAAATCACTAACTTTATTAATTAAATTAATAAAAGGACTTACTAAAAAAGATTCTTCATATAATACTTTATTATTGTTATAATCATAGACATCTTTATAACTTATCTTATTATTAATATCTAGATAATCTTCTTTAACATAACCTTCACTATCTTGACTATAATAATATTCAAAATTAGTAAAATTATCATCATATTGAACATAATAAGCTTTATTAATTCCTATTTCAGTTAAACAATGATATTCGATTACATCATTAGAATCTAAAACAGTAATTGTATTAAATCCATCATATTTTGCTGATTGAATTGGCTTATTTAAAAAATCTATTAAGGGGTCTTCGTAATTATTTTTATTACTACATGAACTTAAAATAAATACTAATAAACTACTAAATAGTAGACAATTGTAGACTTTTTTCATAATAAACCCTCCAATAAAATAAACTATAAATTTAATTTATATTTAATTTCTTCATTAAAATTTAAGTTTTGAACTAATTTGAATTTAGCATGCATATCATAAGTAGAACTTGATTCAGTTGAATCATAAACTCCTTCATATATTAGATCTTTAATATAACCTAATTTATTAAAAACAATATAAGCATCACAATCAAAAATTATTTGTTCATAAGTAAAACTAACTTTTCCTTTTAATCCATAATTATTTTCATCAATTTTATAATAAGTAGTACTATTAAAACTATTTATAAATTCATCATTATAAGCATTTTTTTCATAAAGTGTATTAATATAATTTTGAAATTCAGATTTATAAGAAGTTATATCATCATCCTTAATCTTAGTAGTAACTAATTTATTATCAGTGTAAGATTTTTGGATATACCCATCATTAGAATCTAAAAATTCACTAAATGTTCCATTACTTGTATCCCCGCTACTATTACTAGATTTATCAACTATCCTACTAACATTATCAATATAAGAGTATAATTTTGAATCATCATCTATTTTAAAAGCATAATCATAATAATTAGATTCTGAATAATCAAAAATTACTTCTTCGTTATCATCATTAGTAGTCTTACTATAAATTTCTAATTTAACACCTTGGTGCATTTCAACACTAAATAAAGTATTACTATTACTTGATGAATCAATAAAGCTATTAAAATCATCTTCATTTGTTTCATCTTTAAATTTAATATTATTAGTAAAATAATCATTTAATGGTAATTTCTTTTCATTATCGCTTCGATTATCAATTTCTTTATTATTACAACTAACTAATGTAAATAAGATAAATAAATTAATAATAAAAATTTTTTTCATAATAAATCTCCTAATTGATAATAAAATTATAATCTTAAAAAATTTTTTTACTATATTTATTATTAACTTAATTAAAAAATGTAGTTACTAATCATAAATCAATTAACATCTATTAATTTAATTTATACTTTCACTACATTTAATATTTTATTTTTTTGAATCGATTTCTTTAATTTCTTTATTGTATTTAGCAATTTCTACACTATTAGCTAAAACAAAATGTCCAGGAACAATCTCAACAAGTTTAGGTTTCTCAATACTATAATCATGTTCCTTACTAGGTTCATAAATAATACGTTGTCTATTCTTTTCAGTAATAGGATTTGGTTTAGGAATTGCACTTAATAAACTCTTAGTATATGGGTGAAGAGGATGCTTAAATAATTCATCACTACTAGCTAATTCAACAATTTCACCAAAATACATGACGGCAATTCTATCACAGAAATACTTAACAACACTAAGATCATGAGCAATAAACATAATAGTTAAGCCCATTTCTTCTTTTAAATCATTTAATAAATTAATGATTTGGGCACGAATTGAAACATCAAGAGCACTAATAGGTTCATCACAAATTAATAATTTTGGATTCATAATTAAGGCTCGAGCGATACCAATTCTTTGACGTTGACCACCACTAAATTCATGAGGATAACGATTTGCATAATCAGCAATTAAGCCAACTTTTTCAAGTACTTCAACAACCTTTTTATGATTTTCTTCACGATTATGATGTCCTTGAATTTTTAAACCTTCTTGAATAATATCTTCAACAGTCATACGAGGATCAAGTGAATCAATTGGATCTTGGAAAATCATTTGAATTTCACTCATAACTCGCTTATTATCTTTTTTTAATGGCTCAAGTAAATTATTAATTTCAGCTAATTTTTTATCACGAGTATTAACAAGTTCTGCCATTTTATTATCATGTTCTTCACTTGATAAATTTGATTTATCTAATTCTATAGAATCACGTTTAAAATTAGCATTTACTTCTTTAATTTTTTCTTTTAATATTTTGATTTTATCGCCATTATTAGTTAATTTAGAAGCATTTTTTTGATCGTATCTAATTTGCTTAATCTTTGCTTTTTGAACACTAACAATTTCATCACGTTTAGCTTCTTCTTTATCTAATGCAAACATTAGTTCACTTTCTTTAACTAAATACTTATTTTCTAAATCAGTTTTTAAGGCATCGACCTTTTTATTAAATTCATCTAAACTAATTTTTCCATCATTTAGTTCTAAACGATAATCATTACTCTTACTAACTAAAATTGCTTTATTAGCTTTTTTTAAGTCGGATAATTCTTTTTTTATACTCTGCTTAAATTTATTAAAACGAATATTGGTATATTTGATTTCTTTTTCGTTCCATCTACTACCAGCACCAATACGATAACCATTATAATAAACAGAACCACTAGTGATATCATAAAGTCGAATAATACTACGGCCAGTAGTAGTTTTTCCACATCCTGACTCACCAACTATTCCAAAGCATTCACCTTCTTTAATTTGAAACGAGATATCATGAACAGCTTTAATTTTATATTTTTTTGGTCCTTTACCAAAAAAGAAAAATTGTTTCAAATGATTAACGCTTAAAAGAATATGATTCTTAACTAAATCTTCTTTATAAGTGCATTTACTAGTAATATTTTTAATTTGCTCCTCCAAAGGTAATTCACTTAATGGATTTAATTCACTACCTTTAGGAGGTTCATGCTCATTAATTTCACTATTAGCTTCTTTATTTTCTTTAATGAAAACTTCAGCATTTTCTTGGAGAGCTTTTCCTTCATCGGTACTAGAGATTGGATTTTTATTATCAATCATGATCTTTTACCCCCTTTAAAGCATTATTAATTCTTTCTTTAACTATACGTGGCATTTCAACTTTTGGAGCATCTGGATAAAGAAGCCAAGTAGCGGCATAATGTGTATCACTAACCTTAAAATATGGTGATTCATATTTAAAATCAATCTCCATTGCATATTTACTTCTTAAAGCAAATGCATCACCTTTAGGTGGGAAACGTAAATCTGGTGGAGTACCAGGAATTGCTTCAAGCTTTTCTTTAGAATCAATATCAGGGATTGAAGAAAGTAAAGCCCAAGTGTAAGGATGCTTTGGATCAAAGAATATCTCGTTAGCAAGACCATATTCAACAATTTTTCCAGCATACATTACAGCAACACGGTCAGCCATATTTGCAACTACCCCTAAATCATGAGTAATAAAAATACAACTGAGTCCTCTTTCATGTTTTAATTTATTAATAAGTTCAAGAATTTGAGCTTGAATTGTTACATCAAGAGCAGTAGTAGGTTCATCACAAATTAAAATATCAGGGTTAGCCGTTAAAGCGATAGCAATAACGATTCTTTGTCTCATACCACCACTAAATTCAAAAGGATATTGTTTAAATCTTTTTTCAGGTAAAGGAATACCAACTTCTTTCATAACTTCAAGAGCCATTTTTTTAGCCTCTTTTTTAGTTATTTTAGTTTTATTTATAAATTCTTCCTTTATTTTTTCTATTTCCTTTTTATAAGAATTAATTTCTTTTAAATAGATAGCGTATTTCTCATGAGGGATATCTTTTAAAATAAGTTCAGGTTTTGAACTAGATTTAGATAAATTAATTTCAAAATTTCTTTTTTTATCTTTATTAAATTTTTTGATTGCTAATTCATTTTCTTTTATAATTTCATCGATAGTTTTTAATAAATTAGGATCATTAACTTCTAAATCAGAACGAATTTTTTCAATTTTGCTTTGACATTCGCTTATCTTAGCTTCTTCATTAGCTAAATCCTCTTTGAGTTTTAAAGTAATCTCAGTTTTATATTCCAAATTATCTTTTTTTGCAACAATTTTAGCTTTCTTTAATCTTAATAAAAGTAATGGTTTTAATTCTAAATAATTGGACTTAGCAAACTTTTTAGAATTTTGAAGATAATTTAATCGATTAGTGATTCTACTAATAACATCATCTTTATTATCTAAATTAAAATTCTTTTTATAATCTAAAACTCTATTTAAACATTTTTGATATATTTTTTCATTGACTTCATAAATATGTAATTTATCTTCATCAACATTGTTAACTTTATGTCTAGAAATATGATCCAATTGATAAGTAAAATTAGAAATATCAATGTCTAGTAAGTCATAAACTTTTCTAAAATGATCATTTATTTTTTCTATTAATGTTAATTCAGACTTATCAACGTTAATATCCTTACCTTTTTTAGATTGTTTCAATTCTTTTTTATAATCACCTAAAAATTTCTTTAATAAAGAAATTTCATTATCACATTTACTAAGTTCGTATTTATAGTTAGCATAATTATTTCGATAAGCAACTAGCTCTTTAGATATTAATTCGTTATATCTTTTCTTTAAGATATTTGAGTTAATCATTGTCGCTTCTATTATTTGTTTACCAACTTTCATTATAGGATTAAGTGAACTGAGAGGATCTTGGAAAATCATTCCTATTTTATGTCCTCTAATACGATGAAATTCTTCTTCACTTACTCTAACTAAATCTTCACCTTCATAAAAAATTTGTCCACTTTCAATGATTGCATTTTTTGGTAAAATACCCATGATAGTTTTACTAGTAACACTTTTTCCACTACCACTTTCACCAACAATACATAATGTTTCACCTTTATAAAGATCAAAACTTACGCCTCTAACTGCATAAACCATTCCAGAATCGCTTCTAAAAGAAACTCTTAGATTTTCTACACTTAAAGCTTTTTCTTTATTAATATATGAATTATTAACTTTATTTTCCATATTACTCATCCGATCCTTTCAATGATGGGTTAAAAGCATCACGTAAACCATTACCAAACAAATTAAACGAAATCATTAATAAACCGATAATAATTGCTGGAACTACTAATAAATGAGGATAAGATTGTAAGAATTTTTGGTTATCACTAAGAATAACACCAAGTGATTGCATTCCTTTAAGTCCTAAACCTAAATATGAAATCGTTGCTTCACTAAAAATAACACTAGGTATCATTAAAACACTACTTGTAATAATTGTACCCATTGCATTAGGTAAAATATGTCTAAAAATAAGTCGAGCATTACTAGCACCTAAGGTTCTACTAGCTAAAACATACTCCCTTCCTCTAAAACGATAGAATTGAGTTCTTGTAACAGCACTTGTCCCAATCCAACCAGTTAAACATAATGCTAAACAGAAAATCCAGAATGATTGTCCAAACTTTAAAATCATTAAAGTCATCATAACAATCCAAGGAATACCACTTAAAATATCAGTAAATCTTTCCATCAATAAATCAGGTAATCCACCAAAATAACCAGCAATTGATCCCCAAACAAGACCAAAAATAAAGCAAATCGCACTAGAAATCAATCCAAGTAATAAAGAAGTTCTTAATCCAATAAAAACAGTCTTCAATAAATCTTGACCAACTTGATTTGTACCAAATAAGAAAGAAGGCATGGAATCATATCCCATATATTTATAATTATAAATAACACATTGAAATTTATAATAAATACTACCACTTTCATCACTACTTTGTTTAATACTACTTACATAAACAATAGGTGTTTCATCATATCCTAATTCGTACAAATTTTTATTAATATAACTATTACGTTTACTTATAAAATCGCTAGGTAGTCTATTAGAATCAATATAACTTTGAATTGTTGATTGATCAATTGTCATTTCTTTTAATCCATACACAGCATTATATGCATCATAAACAAAATCAACATAATAACAAGTTGCACCAACAAGTTCTCTTGATCCATTACCAAAACTATAAATATTCCAATAACTTAATTTGTCACTACTATCAATATATAATTTTTTACAAGCATCAGTAATTGAAATATTAGCATCAGTAGCATTATTTACTTCATAATAAAATGATTTAATAGGAATATAAGTACTTATTTTATCACTAGCTTCTAAATTAATAGAAATATAAGCGTTTTTATAAACACCATTATTAGTAGTTAGAGGTTTACCATCTTCCCCTATTTTTTTAGATTCACTTTCTTCAAAAGCTTTTATAACTTCATTTAAATTAATAATTTTACTACTATCTTCTTCATCAAAATCTTTTAAAACTATTGAATTAGAATAAATAATATCATCACTAGTTTCACCATCTTTTAGATATTCAAATGTAATTGAATATCTTCCTAATTCATATCCTTCAATTACATCATCACCTAGCATATAACTAATTGAATATGAATTAGTATTTAAATCTAAACTTAAATTTGGTGAAAAATATTTAACAGCATGGCTATCAATATAATCTTGACTAGAATTAGATAGTTTACTACTTGAAATTATAATACTTCCACCATTTCCATAAGGAGAAGCAACATTAGTCGTTCCTTCTTTAGGTTTAGAGATACTAACAATACTCCCTTTATCAAAACTGATTGTATAACCTTGAACTTTACTTTCTCCAGGATACATATATCCATTTTCATCTTTAGTTGATGGATCAGCTATTTTATTTTTATATTCTACAGTACCATCCCAAAATCCAGTTCCAGCACTAAATAATTTAGGTGGTAAAAATTGTTCAGCAGGATGTTGAGTATCAACATCATAACTAATAGCTACTGGCAAAACAAAAGATAAAACAAGTAAAACTCCTAAAATTATTGCTCCAGTAACACTCGATTTATTTTTACAAAATCTTTTTAAAGCATCTTTAAAAAATGTCGTTGGTTTATTTTTAAATTTAGTATCATGAATTGATTTATCAATTTGAACTAATTTAAAATCATCTTTATTAAGATTGATCGAATGAGAGACATTACCACTATCAATATATTGAAATTCTTTATTTTCCATAATTAATTTTTAGCCCCCATTCTGATACGTGGATCGATAAATCCATAAGATAAATCAACTAAAACTCCAGCAAGCAAACTAATTAAAGTAAATACCGCCATATCAACCATAAGTACGTTATAGTCTTTTAAATTAATAGCATCAATAAATAAACTACCAATTCCAGGGATAGCATAAAGTTGTTCTAGAATCATACTTCCCCCTAAAACGCTAATAAAAGAAGAAATAATCGAAGGTAAAATTGGAACCATTGCATTTCTTAAAGCATGGCGAATAATTGATTGAGTTTTTGTCAATCCTTTAGTTCTAGCAAGTAAAAGGTAATCACTACTCATAACTTCGCAAAGCTCAGCTCTTGTAAAACGAGTATACCCAGCAACAGAACCAAAACAAAGCGCCAATACAGGTATTACATAACCTGCAATTTTTGTACCAGTAGAAGCAGTTTCGCCAGGCCATTGAACTGGTAACCAACTATTAGAAAAACATAACCAAAGCATTAATAAGGAAATAACAACAAAGCTAGGAACGCTAATAAAAACCATAACAATCGTTGAAATAAAGTGATCAGTTAATTTATTTTTCTTTAATGCAGCAATAATACCAAATAAAATTCCAAGTGGAACACTAATTAAAACAGAAATGATGTTAATTCTTAATGAATATGTTAATCTTCCCGCAATAATACTCATTGCACTAACATTTGGATCAATATCAGTTGAAGTACCCCAATCCCATTTGGTAAAAATATTTTTTAACCAATGTCCATATTGACTCATAATCGGTGTGGAATAGTAATAATAAGTACCCATACCATAATCATATTGCCATAAAAGCTCACCATATTCTGAACTAGGTTCACTTAAAGCTTTAACATAGCCTAAGGCAACTTGTCTTTGATAAAAACCAAAAACAACACTAGGAAGTCCAGCTGGTTTAGAAATAGGAAGCATCTTCATAAATATAAAAGTTAAACTAAGAATAATAAAAGCTGTAATAATCGCTAATAAAATTCTTTTAATAACATACTTTGTCATCCTTTTCCTCCTAAATATACTTTTAATATTATAACAATAATATTAAATATGAAAAAGAAGAAATTAGCCTAGTAATAAGAAATCACTATCCTAATTTCTTCAATTTTTTAATAATAATTTTATTTAAAATTTATTTATTATAATAGTGGATTTTGTTTAGTATATTTAACTTCAATATAACTTGAAGAAGTCAAATCACTACCATCTAAAGAGAAATTCATATCATAGTTAATTTGGAAAGTAACTTTTGTACCCTTAACGATATAATCACTATTTTCTTTATTTGTTGAATCATACTTAATCTTAAATGATATTGTACCTGCATCACTATCTTGACCAGTAAGAACAGCATCACTAACTAAGTAAGTTGCATAAGATGTAGTAGATGCATCTTTATTATATTGAACGAAAACATAAATACTACTTGGATCAATATTTACACTAACATCCTTAGAGCCACTAAGAATACTAGCTTTAGTCCAACTAATAACAACATTATAAGATTGATCATCCTTATTATAAGTCATTTCTTTAACACTAATTGAGAATGGTTCAACAATTTTACCTTGACTATCAATAGCTGTACCACTATTAGCTGCTGTAAATAAACTATCAAAAGACCATGTCTTATTGTCATAAACTAAAGTTCCATCGACAGTATCAGTAGGAACACCCCAATTAAGAGTAAATCCACTACTATCGTCACTTTTAAGAACTTCAAGGAAGTTTAATGGATTTAAAGTATTACCGGAAATAGAACCAAATCCTAAATCAAAAATACCAACTTGTAAGTGCTTTGAATAAACATCTTCATAATTTGTTGTACCATCATGATTTACAACATCTAACGTGAATCTTCCTCCACTAACTGCTGGATCATTGAAAGCTTCCTCAATATATTGTTCAATCTTAGCACCATAATTTTTAGTATCATCAGTGTTCATCCAATAAATATCGATGGTTTCATGATTTTTACTAGGATTAGCTAAGTCATAATCCCCATTACTAACTAAAGTTTGAAGAGCCTTTTTAAAGTGATTAATTGCAGCATCTTTATCATAGCCATAAGTTTCAGGAAATCTAGTAGCTAAATTTGCTTTATGATAAACGGTATCATTATAAGATAAACCAGCTTCAGGATCATATAAATAAGCATCTCCGAAATAATCTTGTGAAGGAATAGTACCTAAACTTTCAGCATATTCTTTACGATTGATACATTCATTTAAACCTCTTAAGAAATCTTTATTTGACATAATTGGTTTAACAGTGTATTTACTAGAATTAGATTTTTTCTTAAATACTTTCTCATAGTGAGCATCCCATTGAACTTGAGTTGCACTATTAACATTAAGTTTAAATGTCGAATCACCAAGCGTTTCGTGTTTACGAGGATCACTAGCATATTTATCTAATTGTCCTTGAGGAATTGAAGAAGCATCAATGACACCTTTTTCAAATAAATTTAAAATTGTTTGTTCATCTGCTCCAGCTTTAACAAAACAATGAATGCCTTTAATCTTATATCTAGATTTAATTGATTCGTCATTATCTTTATAGATATTATCAATATATTGATCATTCTTTTTAAAGACAATTTCATTTTTATTTGCATCCCAAGTTTCTAGTATATAAGGCCCTAAGCAAAGAATATTATCAACAACTGTTGTATTATTCTTATCATTATTAGAGCCATAATAAGTCATTCCACCAATTTCATTAACAAAATCTTTAGGAAATGGCATAACTAGATTACTTGATAAACTATATTTAGCATAGAAAGTTGTAGTTGATTTAGCTAAAGTAAATACTAATGTATCATCAGTTCCTTCTTTAACTTTAATACCTACTCCTAATTTATCCCATAATTCATCATCAACACCACCATCACTTAAGTTATAGTAAGCATTAGCTCCAGCTAAAGTGCCATCACTAGTAATCGAGGTCATTTCAGCACCACGAGATAAATTATTCTTTTTAGTTAATAATTGTTTATAAGCATTAATATAATCTTCAATAACAACTGGACGACCATCATATCCTTTTCCAGTACTAGCATCATATTTACCTAATTTAGTTGAGGTAGTTCTATAAACTAAACCAGAATTTTTTCCTGTTTTAACTTTAACTTCAAATTGAGTAGCAAATCCACTAGCATTTTTATTAACTGGAATTGGATCTTCACTAATCGCTAAATTAGGATACCATTCATACCCAGTTTTAGTTTTATTCATTTTAGTAGACCATAATCCAGCTGAAATATAGCCATATAAATCTCCAGTAACACTACCTTGAGAATTTAAATAGTTAATATTACTTGGCTTAGTCGATAATAGTGAATGGTAATACCACTTCCACTCATCATTTTCTGAACCTGAAGCAAGTTCAGCTGCACTAGTAATTTCGCCATCAGTCAAATTACCATAACCATAACCTGGGATATATTTATCGGCACCGGTTTTAACACGTGGATTGTATAAAACATAGCCACCATTTTGGAACAATGTAATACCAGTTAAGGAATTATCCATTGCCCAACCTTCAAGTTTACCAATAATTTCAGCCTTTTCTTCATAACTTAAAGCTTGGAAATTATAACCACCACTAGCTTGAGTCGCAGCATCATTTACTGTAATTTTAATTTCTTTAGTAATATCACCATAAATAGCTTTACAAGTAATAGTTGCTTCACCTTTACTTTTAGCAGTAATTTGACCATTAACCGAATTGACAACAACTATATCTGGAGCACTTGAACTATATTCAAATTCTTTAGTTGCATTAGATGGTAAAACATCCATTGGCACAACAGAGTTCACTTGACCTACAGTCATTGCATTGTTACTTAAACCAGATTCTAAAGAAAAACTAGTAACATTTACTTTAGTATCAGTAATAGGTGGAGTAATAACATCAGGCTTTTTACCACAACTTGTAGCACCAAACGTGACTAAACATAAAGTTGCAAATCCAAGTACAAATTTACTATTTTTCATAATCTTTCCTCCTTAAATAAACAAAATCTACACATCTTATTTATGCTTTGTAAGCATATAACTTTTAAGTTTATATTTTATATAATAAATCATGAATTAATAAAAAAATAATATTTTTAAAATAATAAAGACCTAATCGAATTTTTATAATGTAGCTATAAACAATATTAAAGCAATTAATAAAAATATTAAACTCGATAATATATAACCTAATGGACTAAATTTATTCTCTTTACGAATCTTTTCCTTACTTAATCGATATTCATATAAATCTTTAAATTTTCTTTCTTTACGAGTATTAATTAAACTTGGTATAGTTAAAAAACCATAACTTATTGAATCAAAAAAACCTTCATTAGAAACATAACTTATTAATCCAATTACAAAAATAAAAAATCCAGATAAAAATAAGCCATCTCGAGAAATATAAATATCTAATTTAAATCTTATTAAACAATAAATAATAAAAAATATTATTCCAATGACTAAGCCAATTAAACCTTTAAATAAAATAATTTTAAAATTCTTTTTCATGTTAAGTAATAAGGAGCTCAAATTGAGCTCCTTTATTATATCTAAATTACTGATAAATTATAACTTATTTAGCTTTTTTTCTTTTTTTAGAAATAACTAAACTAGTTCCTAAACCAATAGCACCTAAGCTAGAAATTAACAATGATGTAGTAATAACATTACCTCCACATCCATTAGTCTTATTATTACCTTTATTATAATTACTACTAGCAGTACCAACAATCTTAAAGCTAGCATCTCTAAGTTTGAAAGTGATATACTTACCATCACTACTTAAAGTGTAATTTGTAATTTCTGGAGTAAGTCCACTAGATAATATACGATATACTCTAAATCCTTCTTTAAAGTCACTAACATCAACTTTAACTACTTTTGAAGATTTAGATAAATTAATTACATTACCATCATTATCAATTAATTCTTCTTTATAAACTCTAGTTAATGTAGATCCTTCCAAGGTATCAGTAACAGTCTCATTTAATGAATAACCAGGTTTTAAACTAGAATCATTAAATAATAAGCCACCCTTTGATAAATTATTTACATTGAAAATATATTTATTACTTCCATAAGCACCATCAACTGCTTCAATATAAACCTTACCATCACTAGAATTTTCTTTTAATTCACTAAGCTTAATTTCAGCATAATAGGTAGAATCACCATCTTTAGTAAATTTACCATCGCCAACAAATCCACCATTAAAGCTTGCACTATATAAATAATCTTCTTTAAAATAAACTCTAAGATATTCAGTACCTTTTACTTTAGTAATTTCAGCTTTAGTCAATTCTGGAGCTTCACTATCAATAATAATTTTAACTTCTTTAGTGAATGATTTTTCTCCACCAAACTTACCAGTTGTCGAAGATTGATAAATAAACTTCATTTTTAAAGTATATTCACCACTATCAAGCATTTCACTTCCACCTGCTACCTTAGTTAAAGGAATAAAAGCGTGAGCTCTATGAGCAATTAATCCACTTCCTAACCAACTTGATCCTGCTAATGATTTAGCAAGACCATTAGTATCGCTACCTAAAAGTGGATCATAGAAACGTGGATGATTACGATTACCATCAGCATCAGTTCCTAAAACATCAAGTGCATAATCTTTTCCATCAGGTCCGATAAGACTAATATAAGAGTTATTTATTGCTCTATTAACGTATAATTGAATAAATAATCCAGAAGTAGCACCACTAGCACCTACATAAAGTTTATTACCATCAACCATATTAATAGGTGTAGTAATTTTCTTAATATTAGTATTATTTAACCACATTGATTGAAGATTAGTTAATAATTTAGATTCGCTATAAATATCATTGATATCAATAGCACCGATATAAGAACCAAAATCAGCATCAACAAAATTTAAACGTTTAGCTAATGTATTTAAAATATCGCTACCATAAATTTCTCCATCTTCTTTTTCAAAGTCGAAAGGTTCAACTGGTTCTTGAGCAAAGAAATCACCATAAAATCCCATAAATGGAATATTTAAATCAGTTAATTCAGTTTTAGAAGTATCACTTGGTGATAAATATGCATAACCTTCTAAATATGTACCATTAGGGAATTTTTCTTCAATTGATTTCTTTTCTTCTTCAGTTAAAGAAGCTGAAACATCAATTTTAGTTTCACCATTAGCTTTTATTGTAACTTCGCCTAAATCAACTTTTTTAATTAATTTATCTTCAATTGATTGGAATTCTTTTCCGATATATTCAGGGAATTCAGCTTCATTTCCTGGTTGAACTTGTTCAGTATAAGTTGTTGTATCTGGCTTTAAAATAAATAATGAAAGTTTATATTTAGCATCACTACTAGCTTCACTATGAGCAGTAAAACTAAATTTAATATTACCTTTAGCAATATCTTCATTATTATAAAGTTCAACTTTAGCTTTCTTTTCAGTAGTTCCTTCTAAATAAATTTTTGATTTAAGAGCATCATCAACATCAACCATTCCACTACCACTTCTACGAGGCGAATATAATGAATTAATACCTTCATCACTAGGATTATTTAAATCAACATAACCTGTTTTACTACTAGTAACTTTAGCAGTTGACATCGTTCTCATTGGAATAGTATCTTTATATGCTTTAGTTTCTTCACTAGTACCACTATTATTTTCACTAATCATTAAAGCGACAGCACCACTATAATTAGGAGCGCTCATACTAGTTCCGTTTAAATATTTATAAGCAGTTTTATCTTTAATAAATTGATAGGTAGAATAATCAGTTTTTTCTCCTGGAACTGGACCTCTAATGGCTGTACCTGGAGCAACAATATCAGGTTTAATTCTTAAATCATAAGTTGCACCATCAGTTGAAAATTCACTCATTTTTCCTTCGTTAGCATTTGCTCTATCGGTATTAGCAGCAATGGATAAAACTTTATTAGTAGCATTTTTTAAAACACTACCATCTTTTTGTAAAACTATAGCAACAGGGACTGTAATAGATTCAATATAACTTGAAAAATCCATTCTAAAATTAAATTCAGTTGCACCAGGATCATTATTAACAATAACAACACCACTAGCACCATAAGTAATTGCATTAATGATTTTAGTAGTAAAAGCAACACCACCACCACGATCAACAACACAAACTTTATTCTTTAAAGGTAAAGAGTCACTTCCTTCAGGGAAAGCCTTTTCAAAATCTTTTGTTTCACCATAACCATCAATATAAACATATTCAATTTGATTACCAATTTTATCAACCAACATTGAAAATGGTAAGTCTTCATTTAAAGATTCATTTCTTTCTTTAGTAGCTTGATCATCATAACTAACAGCATTATTACCAATAATAAAAGCTTTATCATAATGTTGAATTTCGAGATTTCCACTACCAATAGTCATAACATCTTCACTATTAGCATAACTTCCCATGGTACCATTATCGACTGAATCTTTTAAATAATTAGCATAAGGACCCATTGAACTATAAGTTTGACGCCCATTATTTCCAGCGCTAACGCTAACTATCGTTCCATTTTCTTTTAATTTCTTAAAAACTTCAAAAGAAGCTGATTTTCCATCAAATTCATCTAAATCTTGTCCTAAAGACATATTTAAAACATCAACACCAAGAATTAAAGCATCATTTAAAGCATTTAAAATAACACTATCACTAGCTCCAGTACTTGGAATAATTGATTTACTAACATCAATAGAATAAGGAACAGTATCAGTAAAAACTTTCATTAAAGCAAGTTGAGCATCAGGAGCAACGCCTTGATAAGTAGTATCATTACCAGCAATAATACCAGCAACGTGTGTGCCATGTTCACTATAAGGTGAGTAAGCATCAAAATCAGGTAAATTTACAATATCTGAATAAGATGTATACTTTGTGACTTTACCATTTTCATCACGGGTATAATAAGCAGTGACATCACCATTATCATCATTATCAGTATAAACAGTTCCTCCATAATCATAAGCAAATGGAATTTTACTATTAATGTATGTAGAATGTTTATCGTTACTTTTAGCAATAAAACTATCCCCAGCTTTATCAATAATACTAGTTATCTCATCTTGAGTATATTTAACTTTGGATTCATCTAAAGCTCTAAAAGCATTGTGTTCAGTATAAAAACCACTATCTAAAACAGCAACTAAAGTTCCAGCACCTTTATTAGAAGTTTCTGGAACATCCATTGTATCTAAGCTATTATTAGATACATTTCCACTTTCTTCACTACTATTTAAAGAAATAGATTCATTAATGGTACTAACACCTTCAGTCTCACTATTTGTCATACTTGCAAAGTGATAAACTTTATCTTCAGTGACATTATCAACTAAAGGCATATTTTTGATAATATTAACATTATCTTCATTAACTTTTAATAAAACTGCATTAGTAGCTTTAGTATATGTATCAACAACCTCATAATTATATCCAATATAATTATGTAAAGACTTTCTAAAAGCACTTTGAGAAGCTAATACACTTTCTTCATTGTTAGTAAAAGGATCAACATTTAAAGTAACAATAAGAGTTTTATTTAATGGATCTTTACTAACTTTATTATAGTCAGTTGAGCTTATAGCAAAACTTAACGCACCTAAAGTAAGCATTAATAAACTAACTTTTTTCATAAAATCTCCTTTCAATGAATGAAAGACCATCCGAATGGATGGTTTTCATTTTGCATATTATATAATAGTTTAAGCAGCAGTTGTATGTAAATAATTATAAACTGGACTAAATTCAGTTCCAAAATTAGTATATTTAAGATCAACATTAGGAATTAATGATTGTGTACCAATTAAATATGTAAAGAAAACTTCGTCATCATTATATGAATTTTCATCACTACCTTTATTATAATCAATAATTACACCAGTTTCAGCATAACCAAATACTGACATATAATCAGTACTATCTAAAATAGTTCCAAGTCCAAAAGCATTACCATAATCTGCGAAACTAAATCCTTTATTAGTTTCTCCATCCATATAAGTATCATATTCACTAGCTAAGAAGCTATATGTAAAAGCAGCACTATCTTGAATATATGATAAACCAAATTGAGTTGCTTGAGCTTTAATATATTGTTCAGCTGTAATTCCAGCTTGTTTAAGTTGAGCAGCTGTAGCAACATTTTCAACTTGTTGCTTATATGCAGTTTGTGAACTACTTACTAAGCCAATTAAATTACCACTAGCATCTTCTGCATAAAATAAATATTGTGGAGTTTCACTATCTTCTCCAATTACATATCCCCAGTAATCCTTACCATAATAAACATTAGCTTTCACACCACCACTTAAACTAACATCTTTAACTTGATAAGTATTTTCATTAACCATTGTTTCAAATGCTTTAAAATCTTCACTTGGTTCAAGTTTAGTCTTTTTAACAGCATTTATAAATGTATCACTAGTAAAATCATAAGTAGGTAATACCTCATTTGATTCAGGTAAAAATTGAGTAGTTAAAGTTCCACTAAAAGTATAACTAGAATATAAACTACCGCTGATTGTTGTTTCTAAAGTTAATAATCCATTACTAGCTTTAAAAGTCATATCAGTAATAAGTGAAGTTAGTGAACCAAGTCTAAGCATTGAAGTTAAATACATATATTCATAATAACCAACTTCGCTTGTAAAATATCCGTCTGCATCTAAGGATAAATCTAAACTATATTCTTTAACATCAAAAGTACCTGCAGTTCCAATACTTTCAGCTGTTTTTCCTTCAACAAAACTATCAAAGAAAGTACCTAAAGTAATAACAAATTCACTATAATCTTTAGCTACGCTACTATCAACATAACCATTAGTAAATAAACTTTTATCACTAGCAAAACCATTAGTAAATAAACTTTTATCACTAGCAAAATAAGCTCCAACACCACCATCAGCTAAATTAACTAAGCCACCTTCGGCTTTATTATAATCATTGTCACCTAAACTAAGTGAACTATAAAAAGCATCAGCACTATATTCTTCTATTAAATTAAATTCAAAAGTTTTAGTACCACTACTTGATGTATTAGTAAATTGACCAGTAGTTTCAGCTCTTAATTCATTAGCGTCAACAAGAGTTTTCATTGCGCTATGAACAGTTGTTTCATCAACTGGATCAGGAGTAGGTTTAGTATCATCTTTTTTTCCACAACTTCCTAAACTAAATATAACCGCGGTTAAACTTAATACACTTAACATTTCTTTTTTCATAATAATTCTCCTTTTTAAATATTAAAAAGTTAATTTCATCAAGAATATTAACTTTGTAAATTATATACATAATAATATTAATTAAGCAAAATAAAAATCTTCTTAATTTAAAATTAATAAATTATAGATATATACGATAATATCGATATTTTATATTTAAATTAGAAGATTTATATATTAGATTTTATTAAATTTTTCTAGGTCGATAAATTCCAATATAGTTATGAGCATAATTATTAAGAAAATATAAAATGAGTCCACTTTTATTTTTATAAAATGTTTGAGTTATAACTCCATTCTCATCATAGTTATAATCAAAAACGACCCAATCATCATTATTTTCAAAAGCTTTTAACATATTAGCATATGCATTTGAAGCATTAATCATAGCAGTTTTTCCATCACTCATATGATATATAACATGTAATAAAACACGATCATTACTCCCATCATAATATTCAGTAACTTCAAAATCAGTTTCATCTTGTAAACCATTAATATTTGGTAACACAACTTCTTCATCAAAACGATAATTTACATATTGCAATGCTTCATTATAAGTTTTGATATTGCTATGAACCGAGTTATAACTAATTACTAAAACTAGATATGAAATACCATAAGTCTTATTTGTTGAATATGTAAATTGAATTTTAAATCGATTATCTTTTGATGAAGCAACATAGACATTACTTGATTCATTAAAGTTAATACTCCATCCATTATTAGTTAATTCTTTAGCATAATCTTTAGAAATGTCATTACTCATTTCAATTTGAAGCTGATAAGTAGTTTCGGTAATTGTTATTTTTTTAGTTGAACTATTTTGCGTTTTATATTTTCCAAAGTAATAATTTATTCCTCCTTTAACTTCAGGAATTAGTGGAATTTCTCCTCTAGTATTTTGTTTTAAAAAAGAATTTAAATCATCTTTAGGAAAACTTTCAGCAAATTGTGATAAACCAACAGTTAAAGAAATAACACCTTTATTGACATTCTTATAATTAGGATAAGTTTGTAAAAATGTATTCTTTGAGTAATAAGTTAAATAAATAAAAGTTGAATCATTTTCACTTATTAAATAAGCATAGTTACTAGAAATAGAACGATATTTCCAACCATAATCAAGTAATTCTAAAATATATGTTTCTAAATCATCATTACTTAAATTAATCATAAAATAATTTAAAGCAATACCATTTCTAGAATTCATATTGTAACCAACTTGATAAAAAATTGTGTCATAAATTTTATTTTTTAAACGTGGAACATTATCTAATAAACCACTGAAATAACTATTAGATAAATCTAAAGATCCATAATTATATTCAATTTCACTATTAAGCATCGAATAAATCAAAATTTGAACATAACTACCTTTACTAATATATTGCATTTGAATTCTAAATGTAGCTAAAGAATCCATTGCCCCTAAACCATCACTATTAGAAAAATTAAACGTCGATAAATTTAATTTATTTTTTAAAAATTCTCCTAAATAGTTAACACCATTTGAGTTATCATCATCATTTACTTTTTTGCTTAAATCAGGATGATAATAGATTACACTAGCAGGTAATCCATTATTAGTTAAATAAGTTCTTGCACTGATAATATCTTTACCAGTTCCTTCTTTTACCCCGTCAAAGTTAACTATTTTACTTAAACTTACGTATCTTCCTTCACTAGCAAAAATATGTAATGGTAATTTATCTTTATTTTTATACTCTTCATCATCAAGATATGATACTTTGACAAAAAATTCATCATTTTTAGTTTCGTCTAAACCGAATTCTAAATTAAATTCATAATTAGGATTAGTTGCACTATAAAGAGTATTTTTATTAACTTCATTAATTTTATATCCTGCTTTAGAAAGTTTATCCTTATAAACTAAAATATTTGAATAATCTAAATTTTCTCCATAAATATAAAACGAACCATTATGATCAATATAGTGCGTATAATTATTACTAAAAAAGAATGGAACACAATCTGTTACATAATAATTACCTAAATAACTTCTTAAGCCACTAACATTACTTACATCATTAACTTCATTAACATCATTATCTAAAATAACTTTATTAATCCAATCACCTGTTTCACTAGTTAAAATCCATCCTGCATAAACGTCAATAGAACTATTAACAATGCTTCCATCATAAAAAATATTTTCTTTATTTAAACTTAAAGCACTATCTTTATCTTTATACCAATTTATAAATGTATATTCACCATTAACTCTACTAGGTTTAAATAAATCTATAATTTTACTACCTTTTTTAATAGTATCAACTTTTGTTGAGTTTAATTCATCTTCGAGGTGGTAAGTAATAGTAATATCACTACTTTCAGCATTATTACAACTAAATAAAGAAATACATGAAACTACAAATAATAACCCTTCAAAAATTAACTTATTTTTCATATTTATGCTCCTTTATTTAGACAAAAATTCTTCAACACTACTATAGCTTGTATTACCAAAATTATCCAAACTATGATCTAAATAAATAAGACCATAGTAATTAATTAGATACCAAATATCTATTTTTGTAATTTCATTACTTTCATTTTTATGGATTTTTATAGCTCCTCCATAACTTGAACTTTCAGTAGTAAAGCCATAATAATTAGCAAATTGTTCAGTAAAATAAGCATCTCTAGTGACATAAGCATCATTAACTTCACTATAAGTTAAAGTGTCAATGTAATTTAAAACACTCAAAGATTTTGGATATCTAAGATAGTCAATAACACCATTTGGATAATCATCAAAATTACCAACTTTATCGCCGATAACAACATTATCTTCTTCATCTAAACTAAATTTATAAATACCATTATATTCACCTTTATTTTTTAGATTGATATATCCAATAGTTGATAAAGTTTCATCTTCCAAAAGTCCATCACTTGTTGGAATACTTAAATAATATTCACTAGTATAATATTCATTTGTTTTAGTAATTATGATTGGATTACCATCATTATCTTTAACTACATTACCTTCACTATCATGTTTGTTAGTTACTCTTATACCATGAAAATTATTATTAAGTAATAACTTACTAGCTTCTTTTAATTCATCACTTGCTTCTTTACCACTACCACCATCATTAACATATTTTTTAATATCAGTTAGATTAATATTATCAAAATTATCAATGGTACCATATAAATATCCTAATAATTGATCATAACAATCTAATGTATAATTAATTGAAGTAATTACATTATTTTCATAATTAATAGTTAGGTAAATACAACTTATATATGGAGCTATCGACTCAATAAAGTGACTACTAACAGCAAAAGTTTTTCGAAATTCAATATCAGTTAACATATATTGATGTTCACCGATAATCATATTATTTTGAGCTAATGATAAACTAGGAACATCACTAAATGTTTTAACTTGATTTTTGATAGTATTACTATAATTTCCTTTATTATCAGTTTCAAATTCATATGGAACAACTTTATTATCATTATCTTTATAATATCTAAATACTTTATTATTTTTATCTAAAGCATAACCATATGAATCAGAATCATCATTCAAATTCTTCTCATAATAATATTCATTATCAAAATAGCGATCTAATTTAAAACTTGAACCAATAATTGTTGATTCTTGTAAAGTATGATAATTATCTTTACTTTTAATAAACTCTAATGCGTTTTTCAATTCATCTGAATTTTTTTCATCTAAAATAATTCCACTATTAACGATGATTGGACAATAAGCTATTTTATTACCATCTTCTGTAGTGATTTTAGCAACTGTTTTACCAAGTTTATTAGCATAAATGACATTATTATTATCCAAGCTAACTACACTAGTATCAATAATTTCAATCTTAACATTCTGATTTGTCGCATTAGCTGGTAATATTTTATATCTTAATTGAGTACTCCCTTTATATTTTAAAGTAATCGAATCATCTAAAAAATATACAGCTTCAACTTTAACTTCTTTAGGAGTAACAATTGGATCATCAGGTAGTTCAGGATCAATAATACTTGGTAAATTAGCACCACTCTTACAACTAAACAAACTAATTCCAAATAATACATTTAAAAGTAACAAAATTCTTTTCTTCATAACTTTCCCTTTTAAAATGTTGTCTTCTCGTAATTAAAATACATAAAATTATTACTTGGATTTTTAGCATCATATTTCTGATAAATAAGTTTTAAATTAGTATCAGAAACTTTAATTAAAGTACCGCCACTATAATCATCATAACTTCCAGTATAATAAATTTTTCTAACAGTCGAACCTTCAAAACTTCCACTACTTACAGATAAATAAGTTCTTTTTACTAAAGGATTAGTAGCAAATTTATTAAATAAAATTTCCTTTAAAGCTGTAGTATTTTTAAATGATCTAGTAGAAATCGTATAGCAATCAGCATTAATACTGACTTTATTTAAATATTGATTTCCCATAAAGGCATGAGCTGATATAAGTAATGTTTTATCACTTACATTATATATAGAATCAGTTTTACCTTGAGGATAAGCTATCAAATAAGAATATGTTTCATCAGTATTATTTTTTTCAAATAATACTCCATCAATAGATTTATATTTATTATTACCTTCAGAAACATTAATTTCACTTAAAAGTAAACAATCTTTAAAGATATAACTGTTTTCTGCAGAAGTGTTTGAATTAGTTTTAAAAGTTGTAACTGTAGAAGGAATTGTCAAACTTTCTAATGAACTATCACCTTTAAAGCATCCCTCAGCAACACTAACTAATCCTTCAGGAAGTTCAATTTCTTTTAAACTACTTAAACCACTTAATGCACCACTATTAAGTGTTGTTAATTTAGCAGGCAAAGTAAGTTTTGTTAAAGCACTATTATCAATGATACTGTATGATCCTAAACTAGTTAAGCCAGTAGGTAATTTCAATTCTTTCAAGGTCGGAATATTAGCTAAAGCATATGAATCAATAGTCGTTATACTATCTGGTAATAGTGCGGTTTTAATTCCACTATTATAAAAAGCATATTTACCAATACTAGTTAAGCCATCATAAAATTCAAATCCAGTATAATTTGAACAATTAAAGAATGTATAATCTGGAATATTAGTAATAGCTCTTGGCCAATTTACAGTTACTAATTTATCACAATGATAGAAAACATTACTGCCTAAATTTTTTACGTTTTTAATATCAGCACTAACGACATCACTATAACTAAATGCGTTATCGCCAATTGTGGTTAACTCATCACTTGCTACAAACTCTTTGACTTTGCTTTTAGCCGGGAAACAAACCAATGTCGAACCATCTTTTGTATATAAAACGCCATCAACAGTTTTATAAAAAGCACTATCATCACTAATATGAATCTCCTCTAAAGAAGTATTCCCAGAAATTCCATTTGGATCTAATCCGACATCATCATCTCTAGACCTAGTATCATTATCGTTATAAAGCGGAAGAGACTTTGGCAAATTAATTTTCTTTAAATTTGGATTATTACTTATCGAGGAATAACCTATATAAACTACTGTGTCAGGTAATGTTAATTCTTCCAAATAAGGAAGATTTTGAAAGCAAGAGCCAACAATTCTTTGAAGATTATCTGGTAAAGTAAAATTCTTTAAATTTGTGCAACCTGAAAAAATTCTTTCAATAGTAGTAATATTTTTAGGCAATACTGCCTCTTCAAGAGAAGTACATTTAACAAATATAGACTGAAGTTTCCCATCAACCTTACCTTTTGAATCGATACATCCTTTTATTGAATCAGGTAAAGTCGCCTTAACTAAACTTGAACAACTATTATATAAATTCATACCAACATATTCAATGCCTTCAGGAAGTGAACCATCTTCTAAAGATTTGCAATTAAAGAAACAGTTATAACCAATTTCTTTTAAAGTAGATGGGTAATGAAGTGTATATAAATCAACACAACTAGAAAATGCAGTATTTCCAATTGAGACAACACCTTCACTAATTTTAATTCTTTCTAAGGTTTGACTATTATAAAAACAATTTTTCCCAATGCTTGTTACTTTATAGGTTTCGCCATTTGATGGGTTTGTTACAGTCGATGGAGTTATAACAGCAACTGATTTACCTTTATAGCTAGATAAAGTGGCTTCATGAGTTTCATCATCAAAAGTAATAGAAAAGTCTCCTTGATCAACTTCAACTAACGTTGGCATTATATGAATTTTAATTTCATCTGTTAAATTACCACAAGTTGCAGTAACATAAACAAAGCCATCACTTTCACAAACAACATGCCCATTTAAATCGATGGTCAAATAGCGATCATCATATCCTTCTATTTTTTTAATGCCCCAAATTATTTCTTTATTGGTAGCGTTTGTAGGTAAAATCGTAGTAGTTAAATCAAATTCATCTCCTACTTCAACTTCTAAAAAATCTCCTTGATCAATCGAAAGACTTTCAACTTCAATTGGAACAACATTTACAACTATAGTATCTTCTAAACCATCGACATAAACTTTAATAGTAACAGTGCCAATGTTATTCGCTATAAATTCTCCATCATCATTTAAAGTTCCTATTTCATTAGGATCTTCTTCACTATTATCAACAAAAGTAAATTTAGCCTTTGATTTTGCTTCGCTTGGATTGACTTCTATTTCAAAAACATGAGTATCTCCTACTTTAAGAGTTAGACTATCTCCATCTTTGAACGAAACCGATGTTGCTTTTATTTCTTCCTTTTGACAACTTACTAACGTAGTTGAGGTTGATAAAATTCCTACACCTAACAATAAACTAGATAATATTAAAAAATTTCTTTTCATTTTTTTCCTCCTTTTTATAACTATAATTTCATTTAAAAACTATTTATTAAAAAATGTTTGTATTAATATCGTATTAATAAAAATTAAAAAAATAAGACAATAAGATAAAAATATCTAATTAAGAATTAAAATAATTTATTATTTTATTATAAAATTTATTTAGTTCTTCTTGATTTTTAAATTCGATAATTATTTTGTTATTTATTATATTTATTTTAAAATTTTTATTTTTATAATTTAAATTATTCACTAATAACTCAGTTTGTCTAACGCTTAATTTATTCTTTAAAATTTCATTTCTTATTAAAATAGCTTTATCATTTTCTAATCTTGATATCGCTTTAGCATGGCCATAACTTAGCTTATTATTGACTACATCTTTTAATATTTCTTTCGGTAAATTTAAAAGCTGTAAAATATTTGAAACTTGTGAAGTCGATTGCTTTAATAAATTTGAAAGTTCTTTATTTGTATAATTAAAAGTATCACGCAAGTTTCTTATTAAGTAAGCGACTTCAACAACATTATATGAACGTTGTTCTAAGGTATCAGCAAGTAAAACAAGCAACGTTTCTTCATCAGAGAAATTAACAACAATAACTGGAATCTCTTCAATATTTAAAATTTTGCAAGCAATAAATAAACGACGTCCAATAACGATTTCATAATGGTCCTTTATTTTTCTTACAACAAGAGGTCTAATTATTCCGTTTTCCTTAATTGACTCTTCGTATTCACGAAGATTATTCTCACTAATTCGCGCTTTTTTTAAATATAGATTATCTTCAATCAACTTTAAAGGTAAATTAATTATTGATTCATGAGCATAATTTTGTTCTATTGTTGGTATTACATCAGTATTAGAAAATTTTTCTAATAAATTTTTTAAACTTTTATTAATTATTCTATTTTGATTCTTCATTGGCAATAACTTCTTTAGCAAGTTGATTGTAAGCTAATGTTCCAGCACTATTTGGTCGATATAAAATTGAAGGTATACCTTTAGCACTAGCTTCACTTAAAGAAATGTTTCGAGGAATAATCGTATTATATGTATTCTCTAAAAAATATGTCTTAACTTGTTCAACAACCTCATTTCCTAATTTTGATCGAGGTTCAAACATAGTTAGTAAAAAACCTTCAATTTGTAAATTAGGATTATATTTAGATTGGACATTTTTGATTGTAGCTAAAACTTGAGCTAGTCCTTCCATAGCAAAATATTCGCATTGAATTGGAACAAGAACACTATCGCAAGCAACTAATGCGTTCAAGCTAAGAATTCCTAATGAAGGTGGACAATCTATCAGTATATAGTCATATTTATTCTTAATATATATCATTAATTTTTTTAATAATTCAAAAGGCTTACTTGTATTTTTTAAAGCAATTTCACTTTCTAAATTTGATAATTTTAAATTACTTGGAACCACGTAAAGACTTTTCATTGTTGATTTTCTAATTACTTTAGATATATCACAATCTAAAATTAAAGAATCAAAAATAGTTTTATTAATTAAGGATATATCAACGCCTAGACCTCTTGATGAATTACCTTGAGGATCTAAATCAATTAATAAAACCTTCTTTTTAAAATTAGCTAAAGAAGCTCCTAAATTAATGGCAGTTGTAGTTTTACCTACTCCACCCTTATGATTACAAATTGCAATTATTTTACCCATACTTATAATGATTTTTTTAATATAAGAGAATAAGAACGAGGATATTTTATATCTATTTCTTTATTCTTCTTTATTATTATAATAAATCTATCTTGATTTATAAAAGGCAAAGTATATTTAAATTCAAAAATTATTTTACTATTTAAAACTTTAAGGGTAGTTTGAGCTTTATTCACTTCTTCTAAATAATTAACACCTTTATAAGCATAAAATAGTCCATCAACTTTAATAAAGGGGAGAATTAATTCGGATATAATACGTAATTCAGAAACTGCTCTAGTTATACCATAATCAAAAAAATGGCGATATTTGCAATCTAATTCTTCAAATCTTTTATTAATTACATATATATTTTCCAAATTTAACTTCTCCTTAATTAATTCAATAAACTGACATTTTTTCTTATTAGTTTCGACTAGATAAAAATTAACATTAGGATATTTAATTGCTAAAGGAATTGAAGGAAAACCAGCACCTGGTCCTAAATCACAAACTTTTGAATGCTCAAAAAAACTTGAATACAAGCTAATAGCTAACGAATCATAAAAATGCTTAATTATAAAATCTTCTTCATTTGTGATTGCAGTAAGGTTAAATTTTTTATTTTCTTCAATTACAAAATTATAAAATAAGATCAATTTCTCTTTTTGCTCTTTTGTTAAATAGAATGCATCTAAAATTTCTAAATCACTCAATATCATTTTAAATCACCTTTTTTAATATGAATAATTAAGGAATTAATATCACTTGGATTTACACCACTAATTCTACTAGCTTGGCCAATATCTTTTGGTTGAATATTATTAAATTTTTGTCTTGCTTCAAGGGCTAAGCCATCAAGTTTAGAGTAATCGAAATTTGATGGTAATTTAATAGATTCAAGTTTTTTAGCCTTCATTGCCTCCAATTTTTCATTTTGTATATATCCTTGATATTTAACTAAAATCGAAATTTGTTTCTCGCCAATAGAATCTAAATTTACATCATTAGGATAGTCAATCATATATTCTTTTAATCTAGTAAATGTTACGTTATTTCTTTTAAGGATCTCTTCATAAGACACACCATTTTCTAAAGGTTCATATCCGAGTTCAACTAGATATTCATTAACCTTGCTTGTTTTTCCAAAGTAGTTATTTTTTAAATAATCCTCCAAAACAGAAATATCTTTTTTCTTTTTTAAAAAAATTTTATATCTTTCATTAGAAATAAGACCTAATTGGTGGCCATATTCGGTAAGTCTTAAATCAGCATTATCATGTCTTAAAAGCAATCTATATTCTGCTCTACTAGATAACAATCGATAAGGTTCTTTGGTACCTTTAGTAATTAAATCGTCAATCATAACTCCTATATATGCTTCATCACGATTTAATATAAAGGGTGGTTTATTCAAAACATATTGTCCAGCATTAATTCCTGCCATTAAGCCAAGCCCTGCTGCTTCTTCATATCCACTAGTCCCACAAATTTGACCAGCTATAAATAACCCTTTATACTTTTTAACCATTAAAGAAGTATCAAACTGAGTTGGATCTAATGCATCATATTCAATAGCATAAGCGTATTTTAAAATTTTTGCATTTTCTAATCCAGGTAAGGAGTGAACCATCTTTTCTTGTATTTCAACTGGCATTGAAGTAGAAAATCCCTGTAAATAAATACTATTAGTATCATAACTTTCTGGCTCTAAAAATAATTGATGACGTGGCTTATCACTAAATCTAACTATCTTATCTTCTATTGATGGACAATATCGAGGCCCAACACCTTTAACTAGTCCCCCATACATTGCACTTTCTAACAAATTGTCTTTAATAATTTTATGTGTTTCAGGAGTCGTATAAATAAGCCAACAAGGAATTTGCTTTGATATCGGAATAAAATCATGATCTTCATACGAAAATCCTTCATCTTCAACATTTCCTTCTTGGATTATACCCTTAGAAAAATCAATACTTTCTTTAGCAATTCTTTGAGGGGTACCTGTTTTTAAACGAATAATTTCAATCCCCATTTTTTTAAGTGAATCGCTTAACCCAATAGAGGGCTTTTCTCCATCAGGTCCACCACTATGTTTTGAATGGCCAACAAGAATCTCGCTATTCATATAAGTTCCAGTTGATAAAATTACAGATTTAGAAAAAATATCAAGATTCTGCTTAGTTTTTACACCAAAAACAGAGCTTTTATCATATAATAAGTCAATTACCATATCTTCTAAAATATCTAAATTCTTAGTATTTTTTAAATGTTCTTGAATAAAATGAGGATATCTTTTTTTATCAGCTTGGGCTCTTAAGCATTGAACTCCAGGTCCTTTTTTAGTATTAAGCATTTTCATTTGAAGATATTCATGATCAGCAGCTTTTCCCATAAAGCCACCTAATGCATCAATTTCTCTAACAACAATACCTTTAGCACTTCCACCAATTGAAGGATTACATGGCATATTTGAAACCATCTTAAAATTAAGTGTAATTAAAAGAGTCGTTAATCCACGATTAGCACAAGCTAAACTCGCTTCAACTCCAGCATGTCCTCCACCAACAACAATTACATCATATTTTTTCATTAACCTACACTTCCATCCATATCAAGTTTAATTAATTGGTTTAATTCGACAGCATACTCCATAGGTAATTCTTTGCTAAATGGTTCAATAAATCCCATAATTATCATTTGCGTAGCATCGGATTTAGAAATTCCTCGACTCATTAAATAATAAAGTTGTTCTTCATCAATTTTACTAACAGTAGCTTCATGTTCAAGAAATGAAGTATTATTTAAGCACTCATTTTTAGGAATCGTGTCGCTTTTTGAATAATTATCTAAAATCAAGGTATCACATTCAACATGTGATTTTGAATTTATAGCATTAGGCATTATTCTTACAGTGCCGCGATAATTACTAATACCACCATTACGTACTATTGATTTAGAAATAATTTGTGAAGTCGTATTAGGTGCTTCATGAATCATTCTAGCTCCAGCATCTTGATATTGGCCTTTGCTAGCTACAGCAATTGAAATACAAATACCTTTAGCATAAGGCTCTTTTAAAATACAAGCTGGATATTTCATATTTACTTGAGAGCCAATATTTCCATCAATCCATTCCATTTTTCCATTTTCATAAACAGCTGCTCTTTTAGTTACTAAATTAACAATGTTGTTAGACCAGTTTTGAATTGTTGAATAGCGGCATTTCGCATTTTTACAAACAACTATTTCAACAACCGCAGCATGAAGAGATTCTTTAGAATAAATAGGTGCAGTGCATCCTTCAACATAATGAACCTCAGCTCCTTCATCAACAATAATTAAAGTTCTTTCAAATTGTCCAGTTTTTTCATTATTAATTCTAAAATAAGATTGTAATGGCTTCTCTAATTTAACGCCTTTTGGTACATAAATAAAAGATCCACCACTCCAAACAGCACCATTTAAAGCGCTAAATTTATTATCTTGATAAGGGACAACAGTACCAAAATATTTTTTAAATAATTCTGGATATAATTTCAAAGCTAAATCAGTAGATAAAAATATAACCCCTTTTTCTTTAACTTCTTCTAACATGTTATGATAAACCATCTCTGATTCATATTGGGTTGCCGCTCCAGCTAAATATTTTTGTTCAGCATCTGGAATACCTAACTTTTTAAATGTATTTTTAATTGTTTCAGGAACTTCATCCCATGAATTTTCTTCTTTTTTACTATAGCGAGTAAAATATGTATAACTATTGAAATCTAAGTTAGTTACATCAGGACCAAAATTTGGAAACTTCATTTTTAAAAAAGTTCGGTATGAATTTAAACGAAAATTAAGCATCCACTCAGGCTCATTTTTTGCTTTAGAAATAGATTTAACTACATCTTCATTTAATCCTTTGCCAGTATCAAAAATAGATTTTGAATTATCCTTAAAATCATATTTATATTCATCATTAATAAAATTAGTCTTATTTGTCATTTTTATTATCCTCTTTCATTAACTCTTTAAGACCATTCCAACCTAATGTTGCGCACTTAATTCTAGCAGCTTGTTTATAAGTATTTTTAAAAACTACTGCTTCATCTAAGACTTCTTCATTATATGGTTTTTCATAAATCATATTAAAATATTCATCAATAATTTTATTAGCGTCAGTAAAATTCTTGCCTTTAACTAAATCACACATAATGTCAGTTGAAGAAGTACAAATAGTGCAAGCAACACCATCAAACTTAACATCCTCTATAACATGATCTTTTTCTTTTAAATAAATAGTTATATCATCAATACAACTAGTAGAATCCATTCTAATAGATTTATATTCTTGTTTATCATTTGGAGTTACTTTGTTATTAGGATTACTATAATGATCCATAATAATTTCTCTCATCATAATTGGACTAAGCGAAATAGGCATCTAAGAAATCTCCTCCAGTCTTTAAGACTTCATATAAATAATCAACTTCTTCTTTAGTGTTATAAAAATAAAAACTAATACGAACAGTTGCAACAGTATGTAAAAATTCATGAAGGATCTTAGCACAATGTTCACCACTTCTAACGCAAATACCTTTGCTATTTAAATAGCTAGCCTCGTCTTGAGCAAAGACATCTTTAACATTTATAGTTATAATTGATCCTTCAGCATTTTCATTATAAATAATAAGGTTTGGCAAAGTTTTTAATTTTTCTATAGCATAATTACGTAAATCTTTTTCATATTTTTCAATATTTTGCATCCCTAAATTATTTAAATAATCAATAGCAGCACCTAAGCCATAAATCCCATCAAGATTCATTGTTCCAGCTTCAAATTTAGCAGGAGGTTGTAAGAAAGTAACATCACCACACATATCGAATCGTGCATTATTTCCTCCACCACTCATAAAAGGATCTGTAATCTTAAGCAAATCATATTTCCCATATAAAATGCCAATGCCTGTAGGACCACACATTTTATGACCACTGAAAGAAAGAAAATCGCAATCTAAATCTTTAACATCGATTTTCATATGAGGGACACTCTGTGCTCCATCAACAACTAAAATAGCCCCATGTTCATGCACAACTTTTGCTATTTCCTTAATATCTGCAACAAAAGCTAGAACATTTGTAACTTGTGCAATGGCTACAATTTTTGTATTTTTTGTAATAGATTTTTTAATTGATTCGACTGTCAATCTACCTTCTTTATTTAAGGGAATATAATTGATTTTACAATGAGTCATTTCTTTAACTTTAAACCAAGGTAAAACATTACTAGCGTGTTCAGCTTCAGTTAATAATATTTCATCATCTTCTTTTATATGTTTCATTCCATAGCCAAAAGCAATTTGATTAATTGACATTGAAGTTCCACTTGTAAAAACAACTTCTTCTTTATTAGCATTAATAAACTTTGCTACTTTTTCTCTAACTTCATCTACTTTTTTATCAACTTTAAATGCTAGATCATAATCTCCACGATGAGAATTAGCAGTTTCATTTATGTAATATTCATCACATGCCTTAATAACAGAATAGGGTTTAAATGTGGTTGCCGCATTATCAAAATAAATTAAAGGGTGTCCTTGTTGCATTTTATTATCTAGCATCGGAAAATCTTTTCTAATTTTATAAACATCAAACATAGTTATAAACTCCCATTTATTTCATTAACAATCTTTTGTTTAAGTTCGTCTTCAAAATAATTAGCAATCGGCATTAAATAACCAGTTGTTATTAATTTTCTAGCTTCAGTTAAATCAATGCCTCTACTTAATAAATAAAATAAATGTTCCTCATTTAAAGCACCAATTGCACAACCATGACTTGCTTTAATATCATCGCAGTCAATCTTTAATGTAGGAGAAGCAATAGCTTTACTTTCTTTATCAAATAAAATGACTTTTACACTTTGCTCAGCATCCGACTTTATTGAGTCCTTTTCAATATGAGAAACACCTACGCATTTAATTAAAGCTTCATTTTGAGATACACCAAATCCACTTAAAATAGAATGAGTATTTTTGCCGATGTGTGAAAATGAAATATTATATCTTTTATTATTCTTATTTTTAGCTAATGTTGAAAATTTAAATTCACTCGAACTAAAATCATCATATAAAATAACATTACTATTAATCTCAATATCTCCATCAACCAAATCAGCTAAAAACGTATTAAATATAGAGTTTCTGCAAAGATTTGCTTTTAAATTAAGAGTTTTTTTAATGCTATTATTAATAATTTTTAAAATTAATGTTGCATCATTTTGAATAAAAAAATTAATGTTTGTACTTTTAAAATCAAGTAATAAGATCTCAACCTTGCTATTACTTTTAATATCAATATCTATATCTTTTATTGAATCATCTATAGATAATTGAATCTTTTCATTACCATTAAATATTAATGAATTATTTAATTTTAAAATATCAGAACTATTTATTATCATACTTAATCGCTTCTTTTGTTGCACAAGCACCAATAGTAACTTTATTCATTGGTTGACTTTCTTCTTTTTCAATATTGATTCCTAATTCTGTCTTAATCCACTCATAACCATAAGTGTCAATTTTTCTAATTAATGAACTATCCCCACTAGTAACAATTCGACCGTTAATCATTACATAACACTTAGTAGGATGAATCAGATCAAAAAGTCTTGCATAATGAGAAATTACTAAAAAACTAGTATTTCTTTCATTAAATTGTTTTTTTATACATTCACTTACAATATTTATAGCATCGACGTCTAATCCACTATCAATTTCATCTAGCATCGCAAAACTAGGATTTAATAAAATCATTTGAAGAATTTCATTACGCTTTTTTTCTCCACCACTAAATCCCTCATTTAGAATTCTATTGACCATTTCAAAAGGAATATGAACTTCTTTGCAGGCATCTTCTAAAGATTTATAAAATTTATATAAACTTATTTTTTTATCAAGATGAGCATTTAAAGCACTTTTATAAAAGTCTGCTCCTATTACTCCAGGAATTTCACAAGGATTTTGAAAGGCTAAAAATAGTCCTTTTTTACTCCTTTCATCAACACTCATTTTCAATACATCTTCACCATTATAAGTAATTGATCCACCAGTAACTTTATATCTAGGATTGCCCATAATCGCAGCAAGTAAAGTAGATTTTCCATGACCATTAGGACCTAATAAAGCAACCATTTCGTGATCATTAATTTCTAAATTTACACCTTTTAAAATCTCTTTATCTTCAATGCTTACATGTAAGTCTTTAATTATTAATTTTCCCATAAAAACATCCCCAAACATCGTCATTTTATATCAAAAAATATTTTGATAAATATTTGACCTTTTAAAATATTATTGCTTATTTTAGTAAAATACAACTTATATGATAAAAAAAATAAAAAGCTATTGAGATATTTATACTATAAGTATAAAATAAAAAAAGCTATTTTAAAGGTAGTTATATTTTTAGGAGGAAAAATGAGATGAATAAATGCAAAAAAGCATTATCAATGTTAGTTGGCTTAGTTTCAATTACTTCTATGACTGCTTGTAATAGTGTAAAGGCAACCAAAAAAGATGGTTCTTTACTCGAATATACAACAAGTGATGGAACAAAAGTAAATTATACTACTAACGATCTTCTCATCAATTATTTTGAAGAAAATTCTTCATCTACTAGCGATGTTTATAACATTGTTTATGAAGCAATGCTAAAGAAATATTTTGATAAAGAAGCAAACAAAACAACCTTGACAGAGCTTGAACGTAAAGCAAAAGACGATGTTCAAAAAAAGAAAGATGAAGCTCAAGATAACGCTGATTCAAATAAAACTAAATACAAAGATGAGTGGGAAAAAATCCTAGATAGTGAATTAAGTGACTACAAAGAAGAAAGAAGAACTGAAAAAGTTCTTTATAACAAGTATCTTGTTAGTGCAATGAAAACTAAATTGAGTGATGTTTTCTACGATGAATTTAAAGATTGGAATTGGAAAAGTAAATACACTTCTGATACTGAAGATTATAAATTACAAGAAGAATTCAATATATTTAGTGGCAATAATGGCTATCTTGAAAAAAGACTTCCTTACCACGTTTCTCATATTTTAGTTAAAGTTGATGCTGCTAGTAATACTATTTATAATGGTGAAATTAGTTCTGATGATGCTGAACAAATTTATAATGTCGTTGAAACTTTAGCTCATGGTGGAATTAAATTTGGTACTGTTGCTGAAGATAACTCTGATGACTCTTCAAAAACAAGTTATGGTAATTTAGGTATTATGGATATTGCTACAAGTTTTGTTAATGAATTTAAACTTGGAATTTATATTTATGATTCTTTATTTAATAATAATACTCAAGTTAAAGAAGCTATTAGTAATGATCCATTCAATATGAATGAAGATACCACTTCTTATTTTGAAAAACTTGGCGTTAATTTTATTCCTTATCAAGCTGTAACTGATCTTTATAAATATAGAGGAACTACATTAAAACCTGATAATACTCAAGTTAATGAAGGCAATGCAAGTTACTATCCTCGTAATATCTTATTTAATAAGTATTTTAATAATCATAATATTTCATTTATTGTAAAAGAATCTTCTGATATTAAAAATGCTGAAACTCTTAAATCAGAGGGGAAGACTGGTAATGATGGAAATACTTATTATAGTGACTTAGATCAAAATGGTAAATGGACTAATGGTTCAGCAATTAATGATGATTCATTAAAAGGATTTAAAGAAATTACATTTAAAAACGGAACGAAAAAGAATGTTTTATGTGATGAAAAAGGGAATCCAATCATTGTTGTTAGAGCTGGAACTAGTGATTATCAAGGAATTCATTTCATTGTCATTGAACGTGATGGCTTAGAAAAAGAAAAAGATGGTGTTTCTTTAGAACAATATTATGCTGCTGATACACCATATCTAACTGATGGATCTATTAATACTAACTTCCCTTTAGATAGTAATGGTCAACCTCTTAATACTTATATCAATAATACTATAAGTGACTATAATACTTATAAATCAAGAGCTGAAAGTTTAAAAACAGTCATTAAAGATTTTGATTCGACTTATGATGAAAGAGTTTATGAATGGTTATTACAAACTAGCGATCTTGGCACTTCTAATATCGTTGTAAAATATGGTGATAAGGAAGTAAATTGGACTGAAAAAATCAATAAATATGTCTATCAACAAATTGAAAAGAACGCTTCAAGTTATACAATTAGTGAAGATACTTGGGAAGAATATATTGAATATTTAGAGAACCAAGAAGCTCAAAGAGCTACTAAATTAATTCCAGAAACTTGTGCTGTTGGATTTAGTAGTGGAGATGGTTATGAAATAGGAGGAGTTTGTTATTATGCAAAATAAAAGAATATTCGCATTAGCATTAGCTACTCTTACTACATTAGGTTTGGCTAGTTGTGGTAGTGATGAGATTTATCCTAATTTGGATAAAAATACGATAACTATTTCTAATGGAGAAGGTGTTTTTACTGAAGATGATTTAACTTATATTTATGAAAAATTACATGATTCAAGTACTACTGCTAGTGACGTTAGAGATGCTTTATTAACTCAATATGCTAAAAATTATATCGGTGATTTCAAACTTAATGATGAAGGCAACGGAATCATTTTAGTTGGATACGATAAAACTAATGATGGTAATGATGTCGATGATGCAGGTAAATTAGCTTTTGTTAAAAAACATGAAATATATCACGATAAAGATACTACTAGTGGAAAATATAAAACTTCTGATGAAACCACTACTTTAACTGATACTATTAAAGCAAGAGTTAGTACTATTAAAAATTTAATTTATAAAAATATCGTTACAAAAATTTATAATGAAGCAAATAGTGATTCTTATAAAACCAACAATTATTTTTATGAATATAAATTTGCTAGAGCAAAATTCGAATCTTCTACTATTAAAGGGTTTGATGATGATTTAAAAGATGCTTCAACTAAAATTAATATTTATGATAAAAAATATGAAAACGAATTAGTAAAGACTGATTCCGGCTATCAAATTCCTGAAGGAACTATCTTTACTAATAAAATATTAATTGATTCTAGCATTACTACTGAGGATTTAAATACTATTATCGGTACAGATAATACTACAGGTGTTCCAGTATTACATTTAAATCTTTATGTAGATTATATTAATAGAAGCATTATGCCTGATATTTTAAATAATTTATTAATTGAACAATATGTTTATGATAATCAATATACTACCTTAAGTAGAACACAAGCTAGAAAAATTAACTATATTGCTATTTCCACAACTACATCAAATGTTAATAGTGCTCGTAGATTGATTAATAATTTTGTTGAAAAATATATTGCTAACGGTGAAAAAGCTGATCCTAATAATTATGAACCAATTAATTTTGACATTTTAGCAGATGCATGGAAAGGTGTTTATGATACTGATGGAACTTTAGAAATTAGTGGCTCTAAAGAAGGGGAAACTTTATATAGTGATGCAAGATTTAAAAAAGTATCAACACATGATGAAGCAATTAATTTAGATTCTAATAAAGGAACTTCATATATTGATGGTGTTAATCACTACTATTACAAAGACACTCAATATGGTGCTTTAATGGAAAACTTTGCAAAACTAAATCAAAATGCTAATGATACCATTTCAAATGAGCAATGGTCTTCATTTACTAATAGTGGCGCTTATAGTTATGAAAAAGGTTTAAGCATTAAAACTAATGATATATTAGTTACCGATTATACTAAAAATATTTGGGGTACAACTTCTAGTGGATTTAGCGATTTACCATCATCAGTCACTTCTAATTTATTTGATTACATGGTTTCTATTGACACTGATGTCAAACCTAAAGATGAAAATGAATTTAAATCTGATTATGTTGTACTTAAAAATGGCAGATATTTCTTAAAAAGAAGCGATTCTCAATCCAACGATTTAACTGATAATATCGTTATTAAAGATGGCGATAGTTCTACATTTTATATCGTTGAAATCGAAGCTGCTTTATCACAAAAGAAAATGGCATTAAATGCAACTAGTGAAACTGGTGGATATGATCCAATTACTAAAGAAGAAATTGCTCGTGAAGTTGGTTATACATTAGCTAGCGGTGATACTTATAAAAATACTGCTTTCTTATATTACTTAGAAAAATGTAATATTAAGTATCATGATCAATCAATATTCGATTATATGAAGGAAACTTATCCTGATTTATTCGATGATGAAGATTAATTGATTTTATAAAGGAGCTTAGTAAGCTCCTTTTATTTAAAAGGAGAAAATTATGGAAGAATATCAAAAAAATTGTATTTTTTGTTGCATAGCATTACATTTAATACCTTCTAATATCATTTATGAAGATGATGAAATATTAGCTTTTTTAGATGTTAATCCTGCTACATATGGTCACACGTTAATTATTCCAAAAAAACATTACGATAATTTTTTATCATGTCCAAAAGATATAATGCATAAGATAATGGATTTAGCTCAACGAATTGGACAAGTAGCAATTAAAGACCTAGGTGCTAAAGGCGTCAATATATTAACCAATTGTGGTGAGGCTGCTGGTCAGTCAGTAAATCATTTCCACGTTCATGTAATACCTCGCTATGAAGCAAAAGAAGGCTTCCAAATTACAATGAAGGGTGATTTAAAGAATTTAAATTTACCTGAACTTGCTACAAAATTTAAAACAGATTTAAAATAATAATCGAATTTAGTAGAGTTTTTTATTAAAAGATTAAAAAAATGCACATTTATATGTGCATTTTTTATAAAAAATTAAAATTTATTTACATCTTATGTCTTTTATAATATGAAGCATTATCTAAAGCAAATATTCTATCTGTATAAGAGCCTTCATCTACATCTCTATAAGCTTTATCTAATACCATCATCTTAGCATCCATATCGTCAATCATTGATAATAATAGCGCTTCACGTGTTAAAGGAGTAATTGGTGATCCGTATTCTAATTTACCATGATGTGATAAAATCATATGCTCTAAAAGCATCGGGATTTCACCTTCTATATTTAAATTATCACATGTCTCTTTTATTATACTCATTCCAATAGAAATATGACCCAACAAGTTTCCTTCATTTGTGTAACTTGGTGTAATAGGATCGCTAAATTCAATTACTTTGCCAATATCATGTAATAAGCATCCTGATATTAATAAATCATAAGAAGCATTTGGATAAATTTTAGTTATTTGTTCTGCTACTTTACACATCGAAACACTATGATGGATTAAGCCATGATAAAATTCATGATGATTTCTAACTGCTGCAGGATATACTATAAATTTTTGATAATATTTATCAAAAATTGCATCTAATATTTTACGTAGTGTTTCATTTTTAACACTATTTTTATAATAATTAAATGAATTTATTAATTCATCTTCTGGTATCGGACTAGAAATTACTATCGTATTAAAATCACTAGATTCCTTATTAGCTCTATAAGCATTAATAATCTTTAATTGAAGTTTGTCTCGATATAAGATTACTTCACCATCAATTAATAAAACTGCACCTTTTTTAATTGTTTCTAAATCTATAGGTTGTGTATCCCATTTTTTAGCTTCAATTATACCTGTTCGATCTTGTAAAGATACATTTAAATAATTTAAACCTTTTGCAGTGATCCCTTTAGTAACGTCTTTAACTAAGAAAACTTGCGAAATATTATCGCCATCTTTAAATTCATTAATCATAAAACATTTTCTCCTTTAATATTTATCTTTTAAAGCACGATTATATGCAATCATAATATTTTTATAAAATGTATCATCGCTATAGCAATCGATCGTTTTTAAAGCATTATTCGATATCATTTCTTTTTGTTTTTCATTAAGTGAAAGTATGAAATCAATTTTTTCATTGAATTCTTTTTGATTATCAAAATAAAAACCGTTTTTATAATCGATAATCACATTCTCTAAAAAATTTGCTCTTCTAGTTAAAAGCAATGTTTTAGAAGCCATTGCTTCCATATAGGTTAATCCTTGTGTTTCAGTAATAGAAGCATTTAAATAAATGTCACTTAAAGCATAATAGTAATTAACTTCACTTTGCATTACCTTACCTACAAAAATAACATCATTACCAATATTATCTTTTACGACAAGTTTTTTTAGTTCGTTTAAATATGGTCCATCGCCAACAATTAACAACTTCGCCTTTATATAATTATGTGATAATAAAAAGTCATTAAAATATTGAATTATTAAATCAAAACTTTTTTCTTTAGCAACTCTTCCAAGACATAAAAATATTTTATAATTATCAGGAATCTGCAAAGTTTTTTTAATTTCTAAGATTTTTTTTGAATTTCTATCGGTATTTAAAAATCTTGTAAAATCAAAACCAGTAGGAACGACATTTATATATTTATTAATTTTCAAAGATATCAAATAATCTTTTGTAGCTATACTTGGAGCAATAATTTCAGTTGAATCATTACAATACTTTTTAGTAAGTTTCCTAAGCATTTTTTTTGCAAAATAATCAAATAAGTGCAAATTATGTGTAATATAATATGTATAATTTTCTAACATCGTGTGATATGTATAAACTAGTGGTATATCAAATTTTTTTGAAATATTAAAACCAATCAAGCCAACACCATATTCAGTATTAACATGAATAATATCAAAATTTAATTTTTTAAATTCATAAATTGCCTTTCGATTTTTAGGAAAAACTAATCGATAACCATATAATTTTTTCAAAGTTTTACCCTTTAATCTTATAATATGTTTATCTTCATCGATAACTGTCTCTTTACCAGTAGTAAATAAATAAACATCGTGTCCATTCTTTTTTAAAACATTAAATAGTGAAGCACAACTAGTTGCAACTCCATTAATTTCAGGTGTAAAAGTGTCAGTAAAGATTGCTATTCTCATTTCTTTTTTGTACCCTCATCAATTATTTTATCATTTTTATTCTTTTTTTTAAGATTTTTATCATTAGCACCTTTAACTATTTTAAGTTTAGCTAGTAATTCTTTTCGCTCTAAAGTTTTTGTTTCATAAATCTCATCGCTAGTTTTCTTTCTTTCTTCATATGTCTCAAGTTGCAAAGTAACAAAAGTATTGTTATCAAGAGAATAAAAACGTTCAGATTTTTTAATACCTTTACTTTTATATGTAGCAGCAACAATGGCACCAACTAAAAAAGGGAAATAGTACGTTAAAAGTCTCCACAATAACATTGCAGCCTTTGTTCCATCCATACTAGAAAAACTATAATCATAATAATTTTTAAATAAACTAGTAAAAATAAATTCACTTATGCCTGCACTACCAGGAATTGGAATAAGTCCACAAATCATTAAATGATAATTAGTATAAACAATAGATTCAAAAATTCTATTCCATATATCAATTAATGGATCATCAAACGCATTTAAAGCTAGTCCAACAACATAAGGAAAAGAATCATTGATAACTAAAACTAATAAAGTCACAATAAATATTAAAATAGTAAAAGGAATGTTTGATTGTAATCGTCTCATTTCAATTCTAAAATTTTCAATTTGAATTCTTAATTCTAATCTTTTAGTTTCAACATCATTAACAATATGTAATTTGCCTAACAAATTAACACCATGATTTAAAATAAAATTATGCAAGGAATGACTATATGACATAATAAACATACTGACAATAATGATAGCATTAAGTAAAAATCCCATAATGATGAATATTACAATTGGTATACTTACACTACCTATTGAAATAATACCTATATCTAAAACTTTATTAATCTTAAATAAAGAAATTAATCCTAATATTAATAAACAACATTGATAAACAATATATTGCATGACTAAAACGCTAGCTGCATTAGAAATTGGAAGGCCTTGCTTTTTAAAAGTAATAGCTTGAGCAAATTGTCCACCACTATTACTTCCAGGAGTTATGTCATTATAAAAAGTGCCAATTAAAGAATTCATCAAAGCTTGATGGTATTTATATTTTCTAGTATAAAGTCTAGCAAAGCAAAATAATGCGAAGGCAGTAAGTGCTTGTGAGATTATTAATATCCCCAAAAATAAAAAGAAATAACCAATATTAATATCTAAAAACATCTGTCCCACTGCTTTGATTGTAGGTAGTTCAACACCATTATATTTTGTTGTTCCACTTAAAGAAAGACCGAGTACTAAAGCAGTTAATCCAAAAATAAGTATTAAATATAATATATATTTACCGATTTTATTTTTATCTTTTTTTTCGTTTATTTTTTCGTTTTGCATAATTAAAATATTATAGAGTTTTAAACATCTTCTTCAAGAAAAAGTCTCAAAACAAATATATTTTACATCATTTAAATATAAAAAATCATATTAAATAACTAATTTTGGCAATAAAAATTTTCTTTATTAAGTAAATTATAAATTATCAAATAATCAGTATTAAGATTTTCTTTAAACATATCTATGACATTAATTTGAGAGTTTGAATAGGTTTTATAATACATTTTCCCTTTACTTGCATTATAACAATTACTATAAATTGTAAATTCAAATTCGTTTGGTTTAACTTCGCAAACACCTTTTTGTTGTTCGACACTTAATAAAACATGAAAAAATTGATTAACATTTTCTTCTTCATTTTCAAATTTAATTGCATTAAGTTTAGTAAATAAAATTTTAATAAACCTAGATTCGCTTGATAAATCACCAGGTAAGCCAATTGCACCCATACCACGCGAATACCTATTAAAATTAATCTTGTGTGAGAAGAAATTTTTAGGATCTTTTCTTGATAGTGAAACATAATTATTGACATTAAAACATTGAATTTCAAAAGGTGGATTATTTGTTAATACTCCAAACTTATTATTAAATAATTTTATTCCATCTTTTCTTATTTCAAGGACTATAGATTGACTTTTATCACTTATTAAATAGTGTAACTCTGCAGGCTTAAAAGACTCATTAAATCCATCCAAAGTTACATTTATTTTATTAATTAATTTCTTAACTTCTTTTATATTTTGACATTTTGAAAGCAATAATGGTATTATTTCAAATGATGCAATATTAACTTTTTTAGGATCAAATTTTTGGTATTTTGTATTACTAACAAAATTTAATCCAGCTATACATAGTCCTTTTTCATTAACACCATCATAATATAGCGGATAATTATCAATAATTGTGGCTATACCAATTATCGCATAATGAGATGAATCACTTTCTAAATATCTATAATTGAATTTATAATTTCTAGGCGTAATGACTATCTTTTCACCATAAGAAAAATCATAATCTAAATTTCTACCAAAATATAGATCACCATTATTAATAATTAAACCTGTGCACATAAATCGCTCCTTTTTTTCATTTTAACACATAAAGAAAAAATTTTGTAAAAGTGCTATTATGTTTCTATGAAAAATGAATATTTATATGGTGCTAAACGATTTATTAATAAAATTATTTTTTATTCACAAGGTAGATCGTTTATTGAATTAAATAATGACCAAATTTCCTTTGATGCTATATGTTATTGTTTATTAATGTTAGAATCATGTTTTGAAAAATTAGATGATGCAAATTTTATAAATTATCAAAAAAATTATTTAATAAATAAAATTAAAAAAACAATAAAACTTGGTGAATATATCAATGTTGAATCTTTTGATGATTTATTAGCAAATATAATTCCAAATATACAACTAAAATAAGTTAAAATCCTTTAAAATTTGGTGGTAATCCACCACTTTTTTTGTAACGATTCATTTGTTTCATCATTTCTTTAGATTGTTCGTATTTTTTTAAGACCTTATTTATATCAGCGGCAGTTTTTCCACTTCCTTTAGCTATTCTAATTTTACGTGAATTTTTAATAATTTCTGGATGTAATTTTTCTTCAATAGTCATCGAATTTAAAATAATCTCGAAATTTCTCATTTCATTTTCTGCCATTTCTTGTTGTTCTTTACTAATTTTAGGCATTCCAGGAATTAATTTTAAAAGTCCTCCTAAACTGCCAAGTTTTTTGATTTGCTTCATTTGATCAAGCATATCTATTAAAGTAAAATTACCGCTAGTAAATTTTTCAACTGATTTTTTAGCTTGTTTTTCATCAATATTATCTTGTACTTTTTCAACTAAAGTTAAAACATCACCCATTCCTAATATACGGCTTGCCATTCTATCTGGATAAAAAATATCTAAATCATCGAGTTTTTCACCAACACCAATAAATTTTATTGGAACCCCAGTAACTTCTTTAATTGATAAGGCAGCACCACCTCTACTATCGCCATCAAGTTTTGACATAATTGTCCCAGTTAAACCTAATAATTCATTAAACGTTTTAGCAACATTAACACTATCTTGGCCTGCCATAGCATCAGTTAATAATAAAATTTCATCAGGATTAACTTTTTCTTTAATATTTTTTAACTCATCCATTAATCTTTCATCGATTTGAAGTCGTCCAGCCGTATCAATTATTAATACATCATAATGTGAGTTGTATGCTTCTTCTTTTGCTTTTAAAGCAATTTCGACAGGATCAACTTTATCTCCTAATGTAAATAAATTGACATTAATTTTTTTAGCAATTTGAGAAAGTTGATCGATAGCTCCTGGACGATAAATATCACAAGCAGCTAATAGTACTTTCTTTTTCAATTTATCTTTCATTAGCTTAGCTAGTTTACCTGCTGTTGTCGTTTTTCCACTACCTTGTAAACCAACAAGCATTATAATTGTTGGCTTATTTTTATTGTAATGAATCTCACTACTATCACTTCCTAACAAAGTAACAAGTTCGTCGTTTACAATTTTAACAAGCATTTCACTAGGATTTAATTCAGTAAAAACTTTTTCGCCAATAGCTTTTTCTTTGATTCTATCTAAAAATATTTTAACTACTTTATAGTTAACATCAGCTTCTAATAGAGCTACTCGAATATCTTTAAGCATCGAGTCCATATTAGACTCAGTTAATCTAGCTTCGCCTTTTAAGGTTTTAAAAATTCGTTTAAATTTCTCAGTTAAATTTTCAAATGCCATATCAATATAACTCCTTTAATATTTTTTTAATTAATTTTTCATCTATTTTTTCACTAATGAGGATTTTTTTTAGATTTAAATATTTTTTATTTAAATTTAATTTGGCTTCAAATTCGATTAATTTATTTTTTGCATGATTTAAAGAATCACTTACAGCCGTTTTTGAAATTTTTAAATCAAAAGCAATTTCACTTAAAGACAAATTATATAGATAATATTTATCCATAATTTCTATTTGTCTTAAAGTTAATAAGCTCTTATAAATTGCATATAATTCATTAATATATTCAAATTCTTCAATTTCACTCATCATCTTCATCAATTAATTCTTTACATAATCCATATAAATATTTATTTAAATCAAATATTTCTAAATCATCAATTTTTTCACCTAATCCAATAAATTTTACAGGAATATTTAATTCATCTTTAATTGATAAAATGATACCACCCTTACTAGTTCCATCCATTTTAGTAATAACAATACCATTAATATCAATTAAGTCTTTAAATGCTTTAGCTTGCAAAACACCATTTTGGCCAGTTGTTGCATCAAGTACTAAATAGCAATCAATATCTGTATCAATTTCCTTTTTAATTACTCTTTTTATTTTGGCAAGTTCATCCATTAAATGTGATTTATTTTGAAGTCTACCGGCAGTATCAATTATTATCAAATCATAATTGTTATTTTTTCCATATTTAACTCCATTATAGGTTACACTTGCTGGGTCTTCATTCTCTTTTCCTGTAATAATTTCAGTATTTAGTCTATTGGCCCATATTTCTAATTGTTCTTTAGCTCCAGCTCTAAAAGTATCTGCAGCAACTAAAAGAACTTTTTTACCCATTTTTATATAACGATTCGCTAGTTTAGCAATCGATGTAGTTTTTCCAACACCATTAACTCCAACAACTAATAATACGTGGGGAGTATTATCAAAATCAATGTCAATAAAACTACTATTTTCATCCTTATAATAGTTATTAAACATTTTTGTGATTAATAATTCAGTAATTTTATTAGTGTCTGTTAATTTTTCTTTTTTTACAGTATCAACTAAATCCTCAATAGTTTTTAATGTAAATTCAACACCACAATCCGCTTCGATTAAAATTTCCTCTAGGTCATTAAAATAATCTTGATCAATTTTTTTAGATTTAAATTTTTTATTTAACTTTTTAATTCTTTCACTAAAATTTTCTCTAGATTTAGCTAAACCTTCGTCATATTTTTTAATATCTTTTTTTGAATTTTGTTCAGATTCTATAGGCTTTTCTTCTATTTTATCTTCTTTTTTCTTTCCAAATTTATCTTTTAAAAATTTAAACAATCCCATAATTATAATGTCGCCTTTTTACTTAATGCATCTTTTGCAGCCGCTTGCTCTGCTTCTTTTTTACTTTTTCCAATTCCACTTCCTAAAACAATATCATTAAAAGTAACTATTACTTTAAAGGTACGATCGTGTGGTGGGCCAACTTCATCAATAGTTTTATATGTTACTGATTCACGATATTCTGCTTGCATTGCTTCTTGAAGTAAGGATTTATAATCTTTATAATCGTCACTATTATATTCAATAACATCATCTTTAAAGACATCGGTTATAAAGTCAATACAAAATTCAATACCTTGATCAATATACATTGCTCCAATCACTGATTCAAAAATGTCTTCAAGAATATTATGATTTTTGCTAGCTTCTTCAATTCGTAACGAATGACCTGCTCTAATAAATTCATCAAAGCCTAATTTTTTAGCAAACTTAGCTAAAGATAAAGACTGGACTAACGTTGATTTAGCTCTAGTCATATCTCCTTCTTCCATTTCTGGATGATATTTAAAAATAAGACTTGCAACAACAAAACCTAAAACACTATCACCCATAAATTCAAGTCTTTCATAATCATGATGATGAGTTTTAGCATCGCTATTAAAGCTTGAATGAGTAAAGGCCATCTCATAAAGTTCTTTATTAGTTGTTTTTATATTAAATTTTTTTAAGAATAAATTAATGTCTTTCATTATTCAATATTTTCCTTAATTTTATTAATAATATCAACTTTAACTAATTGATAACAAACATTTAAAGCACTCAAAAAACTTCTAGAATCGCTATTACCATGAGCTTTTATTACAACTCCATTAACTCCAATAAGCATCGCTCCACCAACGTTTTTATAATCCATTTTCTCTTTCATTTCTTTAATACCATTTTTAGATAATAAGTATCCTATTTTAGTAAATAAATTCTTTTTAAAAGCACTTTTAAGCATACTAGACATCGCTTTTGCTGTTCCTTCCATTGTCTTTAAAAAAATATTTCCACTATATCCATCACATACTAAAACATCAACATTACCAAATAAAGGATCGCGACCTTCAATATTTCCTAAAAAATTAATTTTTTTATTTTCTTTTAATAAAGTATATGCTTCTTTATTAATAGTCGTGCCTTTTTCACTTTCACTACCAATATTAAGTTGATAAACTCTTGGATTATTATCATTAAATAGAGCTTTATAATAAATCGAACCCATGATAGCAAATTGATTTAATTCTTCTTTTGTAGCAGTAGTATTAGCTCCTAAATCACATACGACAAATTTTTTATTTTTAATAATTGTTGGAAATGGTGTTATTAGACAAGGTCTAATAACATTAGGTAATCTTTTAATTTTTAAAGTAGCTGCAGTAAGTAAAGCTCCAGTACTACCAGCACTAATTAAAGCATCGCAATTATTATCTAGATATGTCTTAATAGCAACCATTAAACTAGAATCTTTATCTTTTAAAGCACTTAATGGATCAGCGTCCATTTTAACAACAGTTTTAGAAGATATTAAATGGATCTTATCATTTTCAATAAAATTTTCCTTAAGTTTATTAATATCACCTACTAAAAATAACTCAACATCACCATGATTTTTATTAAAGGATTTAGAGGCATTAATTGTTGCATTAAGTGAATTATCTCCACCCATCATATCTATAACTATTTTCATAATAAAACTCCTTTAATAATTATATAGGATTAACCTAATTTATTCATTAATAATTATTACATAATTAATTTGTTACAATTCATGAATATTATTAGCATTTTTTAATTAATAAAATTATATTTATTTGATTAAATCACTTATTTTTTAAAAGAATTAATTTCATATTAATAGAATTATAATCATTACAAGCAAATCATAATTTATTTAAAATATCAAAAGTTGACATTATTAATTAAGTCAACTTTTATTTTTAGGAGTTTTAATATATGAAAAAAAGATTAATGTTATTAAGTTTATTAACATTTACTAGTTTAGTAAGCTGTAACACTGAAACAAAAAAAGAACCTGAAGTTATTATTAGTAACGATTTAACTAATGAAAAATTAGCCTTTATTAGTAATAATCTTGAACTTGAAGGAACTGCAAATATTAAATATGGAACAGCTGATAATATAAATGATATCACTGTTTCGTATACTAGTGATTCTTATTATTATAATGGCTATGATACAGTCAATAAAGATTATAACACTGGTAGAATTTATAAAATGGGAAATGTTCCAACAATAATTGCTGTTAATAATAAAAATGAATACATTTATAAAGAAATGACAGATAAAGAAGGTAATATTGAATCATGGGATACTTATGCTAATCCATTTAGTAAATTATCTGTTCATGATTTTTATAAAGATGCAGAAAAGGAAGGTGTCTATCACTATTTAAATAAAACAGATTCTCAAAAAGCTTATTTAACAAGTTTAACAAAATCTTTAAGTGCCTTTACTGTCGAAAACTTTTTAGATTTTACTCTTGAAATAACTAACGGTAATATTTATAAAATATCAATAACTTCTACCGTTGAAGCAAGTGCTTTTGGAGATCAACAGTTCTTCTTATCATTAGGAGTTAAAAATGTAGGTGATAGCGTAACTTCTCCTTCATATCCATCAAAGTTTGAACATAAAAGTGAACATGACAAATTGCTTACTGCTTTAACTAAGTTAAATAATGATAACATTAGTGGTGAAACTTCTGTTTTAGAAACTTATGATGGTGATTTTTCTAATGCTACTGAATCAGTTTATAAATTTACTTATACTGATAAAATTGCTTTTGTTAGTGATGAGTCTTATAAAGATGGGACAGGATATGTCATTGAAGATAATAAAGTTTACGAAGTAAATTATAAAAATGAAGTTTATACTAGAAACTTCTTTAACGAGAAAAATAAAGATGGAACTGATAGAACTAGTATCGAGGGAACTCGTGGCGATTTATTGTATTTAGCGCCAGAATTATTTGAAGTTAAAGATGATAAACATTTTGTTTATACTGGTGATTATATTAAAAATGCTTGTTATTATTTTTCTTTAATTTCAAATCCATATTTACAACAATGTCGATATTTAGAAGTTGTTTTAGATGATAGTTATAACGTTAGTAGTATTTATATGACAGATGATGAATATTATAAAGGTAATGTTACTATTTCAAGTTATGGTGATAAAGTTACTGCCCCTTGGAATGATACTAATTATAAAATTCAAGTAGACCCAAGATTAAAATATTATGGTGATTTTACAGGTAAAGATGGTGATACTACTTATACTATTAAATTTAGTGATGCTAATACTTTAATAATTAATGATGTCGCTGCAACAGATATTACCTATAATGAGTCAAGTGATAAATATAGTTTTATTTTAAATGGCGTTAATTATGAAATATATGTTAATTGGAAAGGTATATTTAAGTTTTATAATAAAGAAACATATAAAACAATCGATTTAACAAAAGTTAGTTAATAACTATTATTTTTAAAAATAATTAACTTTTGCAAACTTTTTAATTAAAATAAGAGCTTTTAAAAAGTCTAAGAAGATTATTCTTAGACTTTTATTTTATATAAATTAATTAAATATTATTTATTAACTTCAGTAATTATAATTAATAAATTAGCAAATTCATCAAACCATCTAGTTAGGTTAATACCTACATTAAGGTAATAACTTCCTTTATGAACACTATTATCATAATTATTATAATAGTATTTATTTTCATCTAATCCCTTTAATTTAATAAATCTAAATGTATTTCTTCTTTTTAATAAATTATTAAAAAGAACTAATGCTTTAGATTTATTTTTACTTACTGACATCATCACACAATAATTACTATCATATGGACTAAGTAAATGATATAAATCACCATCACTAATAACTTCTTTATGATATTTATTAAAAACATCATTAACTTCTTTAATCTCTTCTTTTTGGGAATCCGTTAATGTACGTGGATCAAATTCAAATCCATAAGTACCAAATAAAGCAATATTTCCTTTAGTTTTATAATTTGTTATTGGATTTTTAGAAATATGAGCACCCATAGTAGTTAATGGATAAATAATTGAAGTTGAATATTCAATAAATAATCTTTGAATTGGATCAGTCTCATCACTACACCAAATTTGTGGAGTATAAAATAATGTTCCTAAATCAAATCGACCTCCTCCACTAGCACATCCTTCAATTAAAATATTAGGATAATGCTTTCTAATTAAAGATAATAATTTATAATAACCTAAAGTATATTTAAAATATAAATTACCTTGATCTTTACTCTTATTACTATAAGCATCAAAAATATTACGATTATGATCCCACTTAATGTAATCAATTTCATAATTATCTAATATTTTTTTCATTTGATTAAAAATATTCATTACTACTTCATCTTTAGAAAAATCTAAAACTAATTGATGTCTAGATAAAGCTAAATCATAATTTTTATAATCGCCAATTATATAATCTGGATGTTCTTTAAATAATTTCGTATCTAAATTAATCATTTCTGGTTCAAACCATAAACCAAATTTTAGATTATTTTCCTTACAGACCTTAATAACTTCATTTAAATCTATCTTTTTAGTATTAATGTCCCAATCACCAAGTCCATGAATATCATCATTTCGCGTTGAAAACCATCCATCATCTAAAACAAACATGTTTATACCAATGTCTTTAGCTTCTTTAATATAACTAACCATTTTCTTAGTATCAAAATCCATGAAACAGCCTTCCCATGAATTTAATAAAATAGCTTCTTTTACTTCTTTATTATTAATTGTTATTAGTTTATCTCTAATAACATCATGTAAAGTATGAGTTAAATTATCAAGACCATTAAATGAATAAGTTAACATTCCTTGAGGTAAAATTAATTCTTCATCTTTATTTAATAAAATATTTAAATCTTCATCTAAAATACCTAAATTTACTCTTGTTGAATGGTATTTATTGACATTAATTTCATAAACAAAACTACCACTATAAACAAAAGATACGCCTATATATTCATCTTTACTTTCATTATTTTCTAAAATAATGAAAGGATTAATTTCATGAGATGATTTACCAAATTTAGATCTAAGGACTTTAGTTCCTTCATTAATCTTTTCTTTTCTAAATTCTCTTTCAAAAGCCCAATCACCAGGGAAATAAATTAAATTATAATCACTACTTGCTAAATCTAATGTAATTGAGCTAGCTTTAGAAATAGATATCTTATCTATTTCTTTATTAATTATTTTAGTATTTCTTAAAATAACATTATAATTATTATAAATTGTATAACTAATAATTAAATAAATATCTTTAAAAACATCTTTTAAGGTAATTTCTAAAGTAGTAGCATCATTTTCATTACCTAAAAAATGAGGTTGATCATCATATTTAATAACCCCTTTAATAACTTTATGACTAGCATATCTTAAATCAACTTTATTATTAAAAGAATCACTAATATTATAAGTTGAAGGTCTAATATCTCCTAATCCATAAGTACTAACTTCAACTAAGGATTCATCATAATAATAATTATCTTGATAATTCTTTTCTTTTAAATCTAATTTATCTAAATACGTATTTCCCCAAACATTATCTAATTTAGTAATAGTAAAAATATCTATATCATCTAAATATTTCCCAAAATATAAATGTTGTAAGATATTTTTACTATTAATATAAAAATAATAGGAAATATCTTTATTATATAAATGAAATAATTTCTTTTCTTTATTAAAACTTATTGGCATAATTAACCCCTCTATTAATTTTTAAAATCATAATTAATAATATATCTATATTTATAGATATATTTAAACTTTATTTTTAATGAATAACTAAATTATTCGCAAAATTTAATTGGAAATTTATCTTTTAAGCGTTCACTAAAATCATTACCTTTTAAATCATCATCCATTTTAGTAATTAGTCGCTTACTAATCTCATTAATATCATAATAAATACTTGGAATATGATCAAAAATATCATTCCACATATAAAGCGAGTCATAACCAACAATAATTACTTTTTTAAATAATTCTAAATCAAAATTTAAAATCCATTTTCTTAATTTAATGGCTAAATAATCAGACATACAAAAAATATAATCAATATTATCATTGACAATATTTTCTATAATTTGTTTAGAAACATTTTCTCCAGGAGACGTTTGTAAAACAGTACAATAAATCTCGTTCTTCCTCAAAATATTTATAAATCCATCACGTCTAGAATCGCTAGTTTCACTAAAAGAATCAGTAAAGTACATTGCCTTATTTTTATGTAGTTTTAAAAAGTTTTTTGCTACTAATTCTCCGCCTTTATAGTCATCACTAACAATATAATTTACATAGTCATTTTTAATCTTTACACCAAAAACATAAATTGGGATATGACTCTTTTTTAAAATAGAAATCGCTTCTAAACTCGGCTCAACTAACGAAATTACACTACAACAGCTATTAGTAAAAACAGGGTCAATATTGCTTTTAGTAAGTAAATGAGAATCAACAAAACATAATATTCCAATATAATTAAATTTCTTTAATTCTCGAAAAATTCTATCTGCAACTATAGCAAAAAATGGATTAACAAATGAGTTAATATAAACAGCAACATAATTAGAACTACTATTTTTTAAATTAGTTGCAAAATTATTTTTAAAGTAACCTAATTCAAGTGCTTTTTGCTTGACTAATTCTTTTGTTTTAGTTGATATACGATTAGAGTCTCTTAAAGCCTTACTTACTGCATCAACAGTAATATCTAATTCACTAGCTATATCTTTCATCGAGACTCTTTTTTTAATCATATTAATCTAAAAAATTATTCACTCCTTCAGCAAACAAATTACCTAATTTGATCATTGAACTACTATCATAATGATAAATATCAGGACTACCAGCTGGCTCACCATTATATTTTAACTTATTTTCAATAGTAGAAAAATAATAATTTAATTCACTTTCTTTAGAAATTTCTTCTTTTTGCGCATTTATTTCTTTTTGATGAACCCAAGCCATTGAATCACTTATACCAGCATCAATAAAACCAATTCCGCCAACTCGTGAATAATACAAAAAATCTTCTCTTAAATCTTTCATTAACGCCCTTTGATATTTTCCATATTGAGCATAATTATCATTATTTGAATCATCTTCTCCTTGCATCCAGCAAATTGCTTTAATTTCTGGATAATAATCCATATCTTCTAATTTTTGAACTTGCGATAAAACATATTCAACACTAGAAGCATATAAAGCACCTGGTTTTCCTAAAGATCTAGGAGCCCATTGATTGAATATAGATGTTGCACCTTGAGCAAATTTTATAATAAATATGTTTTCTTTATTTTCTTTATGAAAATATTCAGCAAGTCCAACTTCAGGTCCAAATTGATTAACACTAGTTCCTTCTCCTAATTTGACATTTACAAATTCATCATTTGATGAATTTAAAGTCATTGAACATTTATAAGATATTTTAATATCATCATATCCTTTAGTGTATTCATTAGCTTTTTCTTCACCCATAGTTTTACTTAAATATTTACTATAAGTATGACCTTCCATGTTTGATTGACCAAGCATTACAATAACAGATGCATTATTATTTTCATTTGTATTATCATCTTGTTTTTTACTTTCTTTACAAGAAATTAAAAGACAAGAACTTAATAAAAATAAACTATAAATCCCTTTTTTCATATTATTTATCCTCTAACTCTATTTTATTATCGATAAAATTTATTGGAACAATGATTGGATGAGTTAAATTATTTTTACTATTTTCTGCATGTACTACTAAAAAATGATTATTATTAAAATCATCAAAAATCATTCCATGACCAGAATCAATTAAAGGTAGAGGTTCATTAGAATGAACTAATTTAGAATTTAAAATATTCTTACTAGGTTTAGTTAAACCAATATTATATCCTTTTTTATAAAAACTTGACCAAAGAAGATATTCATCACCTTTATATTTATATACAAAAGGACCATCAACAACATGTATATTTTTATTAGCCCAGTTAGGTACTTTAGCCCAATTAGCTTCACTTCCTTTAAATAAGGTTCTAGGTTTACCAATAGCTTCTTTTAAATCCTCAGATAGTTCTACAATACACATTTCTCCATCATCTATTTGGGTCCATTCATGAACAAATATTAAATAAGGCTTATTATTATAATAATATAATGTACCATCTAAGGATTCCCAATCAATTGGAGTAACTTCTTTTGAATAAATCTTAAAAGGCCCTAAAGGACTATCTGCTTTTAAAATTTGACAAGAGCGATGGTGATCATCACCTTTAAAGGTTCCAATTAAATAATATTTATTATCAAGTTCATATACCTCTGGTGCCCAAAAGTCTCTTTTTCCCCAAAAATCACTTGGCGGAGTAAAAACTTTAAAAGGTCCTTCCCAATTTTCTAAATCTTTTGATTTATATGCGTAAAATCCTAATTCTTTTTCATTAGTAGTTCCATATAAATAATATTCTTTTGTAATATTACTTTTTAAAATAAATGGATCTCTAATCATTATTTCACTTAATTTCATCTTCTATCTCCATACATTTATTAAGGGGATTTGTAAATCCCCTTAATTTCTTCTATTTATTTAATTGTTAATGTAATATTTGCTAATGTTGCATCTAAATTTCGACTAGAGATGAAGATATTAGAGCCACCTGTATAATCTCCTTTATACCAATTCCATGCATGATTTTCTAAACCATTAAACGTAAAATTAAGATCAAATGCTTTTTCTTCATTTAATACTTTATTAATAATGACGTGATAAGTTTCACCTTCTTTAGTCTTAGTAGGATTATTAATAGGAGCCCCTATTCCATCAGGTAAATTAGAATTACTATTCCATCCTGTAAATCCTGATCTTTTTTCTCCTAAGATAACACTTCTAGTTTCAGCTGGATTATTATCATATTGACCAAAAGAAACAACAATTGCTGGTTCTCCATCAACACTACCAATTTTATCAATAACTAAATCAAATTCTAAAGTTGCTTCTTTATCTTTTGGAATATAGAAAGCATCACCAATTGATTTAGCAGCATTATCTTTAACATTTATAGTATTATTACCACCTTCATCAGCATTTTTAAATTTAATAGATTTACCAAAGTCAGTAATTTCAACATTTGCCTCATAGCTAGCATATAACTTTTGATTAACTTTATCTTTATTATCTTCTAAATACTTACTAATTTCTTCTTTAGTAGTTTTAAAGGAAATGTTACTAAATTCAGCGTCACAATCTGCTACATGGAAAGCTGGTAACGTATCAATATCTTTAAAAGTAGTAAATGTTTCACTACTTTCTTTATAAAATAAATTATCATTAATTAAATAATAGTAATCATCGCCATTTCTAACAGTTGTTAATTTAACATCATCAAAATTAAGTTCGCTTAAACCATGTTGATTCCAAATTTGTGATCTATCTGTGGTTAAGCCCCATTTAACATCGCTATCATTTTCTACATCCATAATAACAGTTTTTTTAGCAGTAAAATTAGGACCACCTGATAACATTAATCCATGAAATAAATTTTCATTACTACTAGAAACATGACCTAAACTAATTCTACTCCATGTATTAGTTTCGCTAGGATTAGTAACTTTAACATGAGCTTCAAAAACATAATATTGTCCTTTAATACCGTTTAAAGTTGTATGTTGAGCGGTATTAGCACTCAATGTTTTAAAACTTGGATTATTTCCTTTTAAGGTTGAATAATCAAAAGCTTCGCTCATTTTTGAATCATCAATGATATATTTTGAGTTAAAACTAATTTCTTTAAAGATTTTTTCATCTACTTTAGAAGTAGCTTTAATTGTAACATTACCTTTATCAATAAAATTAACTTCACCAGTTTCACTAATCGTTGCAATATTATTATCACTACTACTCCAGATAACTTCTTGACTAGCTTCACTTGGACTAACTTCTGATTTTAAATTGACTTTTGTACTACTATAAACTTCATTTGTGTTATAGCCACTAATTTTTACTTCTACTGGATTAATAACATCTGGTTTATTTGGGGTAGGTTCATTATTACAGCCTACTGCACCCAATGAAAAACCACCAACTAAAAGTAAATAAGATATGCTAAATAAAACTCTTTTTTTCATTTTTTATTCTCCTAAATATTTGATTTTGTTACAAAATTTGTAATCTTAGCTGAACAATATTCGCCACCAACCCAAATTAAATATGAACCAGTATATCTTTCTTGTGTTGACTCATCTTCAGCATTTTTAACATCAAAATTAACTTCTTGATTATTTACAAATAATTTAAATGTTGAACGATTATTTTCAATTGTTCTAGTAATCTTTACATGAGCAGTTTCTCCACTATATAAGGCATTACTTGATTCAAGAAATTTAGTCCAACTAGCTTCAGGAGCCATATTATTTGGATAAGCCCATGTGCCATAACGAGCAACTAAATTTGCATTTTCAGCTTGGACTTTACTTCTACCAAGTACGAATGATTCAACAGTATCAGCATTATCATAACGTGAGAAATTAATAGCTAATCCAACAAAATTAGTTTTTAAATGCTCAACATTTGGATTTAAATTTGTAACATCAAATTCAACTTCAAAATTTCTAACTAATTTACCTTGATCACCAATTGATTTAACTCTAGCTTCACGGCAATTAGAACCATTAGTTTTAATAGTAAATTCATTATCACCTTGATAATCTACTAATGTTTTATTAGCAGCATAGAAAGTCTGCTTAAAGGTCTCACTATTTAATTTTTCATTAATTGTTGTTTCATCACTAGTAGCACTAAAATTAGTTATTTCTGCTCCTAAGTCTTCACAAACAACTATTGGATATGTATCAGTTTGATCATATTTTTCTGATTCATCAACATAGAATAATTTATCATTAATTAAATAATAATAAGTATTGTAATCGCGAATCATTGACACTTTAACACCTTCATTAAATGAATCGACATCATTAATTCCATTTTCACCCCAAATTTGACTACGTTGAGTTAAAGCATCCCAAGTAGTAGGACGATCTCTAAGAATTACTTTATTAAAACTATTAGCACTTTTTGAATAATGTGGAGAATAAGTAAAATATCTTGTATTAGTATCGCTTAATCCACTACCTAAGCCGACACCAAACCAATCCCAACCAAATTCTTGTTCTTCATATGTTTTAAAAGTAGCTTCAACATAATATCTTTGGCCCTTAACATGTGAAAAGTATAAAGAATTATAACCTTTAGCTTTTTCATTAGATAAATTTACAACTGGATTTTCATCAGCTTGTTTAGTTAAATCATAATTACTTGAGCTTAAAGTTCCTGAAAATGTTCCTTTTTTAACTGTTAGATTAACACTATCTTGAACTTTTTCATCAGCATTTGAAGTAGCTTTTAAACTAACTTCACCAACGCCAATAAAACTAACTTCACCATCTTTAGTTATAGTAGCTACTTTATCATTACTTGTTGAGAAAGTAACTAAACTAGAAGCATCTTCAGGTAAAACTGTAATACTTAATTTAGCTGTATCACCAACCCAAGCAACACCATCTTCTAAACCTTGAATTTCAAGGGAAGTAGGTTTAATAAGACCATTGACATTAATTTTAATAGTAGCAAAACAAGTCTTATCAATTTCTAAAGAACATTTGATTTCAACTTCTCCTTCATTAATGCCAGTAACTAAACCCTTATTATTAACAGTTGCAATAGATTCATTACTACTTTCCCAAATAACATTCTTATTAGTTGTTCCAGTAACACTTGATCTTAATTGAACAGTTTTTGAAACATTGATAGTAGTTTGGCCAATAGCTGTAATATTAATTTTATATTTACTAGTTGGTGTATTTTGATCATTATCATTACAACTAGTAACTAAATTAATACCTCCAAATGCTATCAATCCGCAAAGCGCAACACTTAAAAGTTTCTTCATTTTCATAACCTCCTTAAATTATTTAATTGTTAAGCCGCTATCGATATCAAAGATCTTTATTTTGCTAATATCAAAATAAATATCTAATAACCCATTATTTTGTTTATATTCACCATTAATTTTGATAATGATATCATTATCAAATAAATATGTATGAATTAAATATTCACTACCTAATAATTCAACCATATTAGGTTTAATACTAATTTTTGGTGAAGGATTTTTTAAATTAGATGGATCAAAGCTAAAATATTCTGGTCTAATACCAACTTTAATTTTATGTTCATTATTTAAACTATTTTTAGCATTATTTAAATAGCCTTCGATAAGTTTTAAATTAGTATCTTCTTTAACTTCATTAACTTCCTTATTCTTATCTTTTAATTTTTTTATAAACTCAACAAGTTTATAAAAACACTTAAAATGTTTCTTTTTATTAATAGTACTAACAACTTTACTACCCTTAGTAAAAATTTGATTACTACTATTTTCTAAAATTAAATCATTAGTAATTAAAGATGGATCATTAACTAATTTAGTTAATAAACTAATTCGATTTAAATAAAACTCATGATGAATTTTATTGAAATTATCATCTAAACTAAATTCATAACCATTATTAAAAATAATTTTATTATCTTTATAAGTAGCTTCAATAATATTCATTGCAGGATTACCAATAAATGTTGCAACAAATAAATTATTTGGATTATTATAAACTTCCATTGGTTCTCCAATTTGCTTAATAAATCCCTTATTCATAACAACAATTTTATTAGCCATCGTCATAGCTTCAGTTTGATCATGAGTAACATAAATTGTCGTTGCTCCAACTTCTTTATGAATACGAACAATCTCACTTCTCATTGAAGATCTAAGTTTTGCATCTAAATTACTTAATGGTTCATCCATTAAAAATAATTTAGCATTTCTAACTATTGCTCTACCTAAAGCAACTCTTTGCATTTGACCACCGCTAAGTTCTTTAGGATATCGATCTAAATATTGACCTAAATCTAAAATATCTGCAGCATCAAATACTCTTTTTTTAATCTCTTCTTTATCAACATGTCTAATTTTTAAACCAAAAGCAATATTATCATAAACATTTTTATTTGGATAAAGAGCATAACTTTGGAAAACCATCGCGATATCACGATCTTTACTAGGAGTGTAATTACATAACTTTTTATCAATAAATAATTCACCACTACTAATTTCTTCAAGTCCAGCAACCATTCTTAGAGTAGTTGATTTACCACATCCACTAGGACCAACTAAAACAACAAAATCATTTTTATCGATATCTAAATTAAAATCAAAAACTGCTTGTACATTATTTGAATAAATCTTATTAATATTTCTTAAAGTAACAAATGAAGTTAAACTTTCATCAATTAATTCACCATGATTTTCTTTATCAATCTTTTTAATTTCATTAATATCCATTTCCTTATTAATATCCATTTTCTTACCTCTTAATACCACTATTAGCAACACCTTCAATAATCTTATTTTGTGCAATTAAATAAACTATAAAAATAGGAATCATCGTAATTACAGCACTAGCTAAAGAAAGTGTAATTGATTCGATTGCTTCAGTATTATCACTAATAACTTTTAGCCCATAAGCTAAAGTCCAAGTAGTCCTATTAGCATTACCTATAATTAATTGAGCCCATTGAACATCATTCCAAGCACCCATAAAGCCAAATAAACCTTGAACAAATAAAGCACTTTTCCCTAACGGAAGAACTATTGTTGAAAAAATCTTAAAATTATTTGCACCATCCATTCTTGCATTTTCAATTAAATCTTTAGGTATATTTATAAAGAATTGTCTAATTAAAAATAAACCATAAACACCACCTAAACTTGGTGCAATAAGTCCTAAAATAGATTTATAAAATCCCATCATATTCATATTAATTAATTGAGGTGCAGTTGAAATAATTCCAGGAATAGTCATTGTTCCAATTAAAAAATAGAATATTTTATTTGAATATTTAAAATCTAAAAAAACTAAAGCATAAGCTGCTAGACTAGCAATAATTAAATATAATAAAGTTCCACAAACACTAACAATAAGAGAGTTAAATAACCAATTCCAAATCGGATAATAAGTATTAGCTTCAGAAGGAGTAAATTTTGTATGAGAAAATAAATCTTTATAGCCATCAAAAGTAAAAGATCCAATACTAGGAAAGAAATTACTTGGATTATTATAAAAATCGCTATAATCTCTAAAACTTCCAAAAACACCCCAAATAATTGGAATTAAAAATAATAAAGAAACAAAAAGTAAAATTAAAAATGCAATAATTTTATTTAGATTTTTTGTAATCCAAGAACGCTTTTGCATACTTTCCATTCCCCCTTTTTTCTTTTGAAATAATCATTTGAATTGAAACAATAAAAACAATTATTAAACCTAAAACAATACCCATAGCTGCGGCATATCCATACCCTTTACTATTTCCAAGTAAAAGATCTTGAATACGATAAACTGCAGTCTTCATTTCACCTTGATTAGCCACACCAGTTCCTAAAATATATACTTGACCATATAAATTCATATAACCTGTCAATGTTGTAAAAATACAAAGAAATAATTGTGGCTTTATACTAGGTAACGTAACATTTATAAACTTTTTAAATCCATTACAACCATCGATACTACTTGCTTCATATAACGATTTATTGACATTTTCAAGCCCTGCACATAGGATAATAAAGTTTCCACCAATACCACCCCAAATACAAAATAATCCAATCATAAACCAACAAGCACCAACTTCACCAAACCAGTCAACGCTAATATTAAAGAAGGAATTAATAAACCCGCTATTAAACGCAAACATTTTTAATAAAATTAAGCCAGTTGCAGTTAAAGGAAATATTCCTGGTAAATATATACAAGCTCTAAAAAATTTATATCCAAATGGTTTAAGACTTATTAAATACGCTAAACCTAAAGAAACTAAAATATTTAAAGGAACAATTATTAAAGCAAAACGAATCGTATTCCAAATACTTGTCCAAAAATCTCTTTTAAAAATCTCACTTGTAAATAATTTTACATAATTATCAAATCCTACAAACTCCGATGGGAGCATACTTTTCCCATCGAATTTTGAAAAGGACATAATAATTCCTAAAACTAATGGTATACAGAAAAACAATATAAAGCAGATTCCATAAGGTCCAAAAAATAAAGATACACCAGCAGTTTTTCTAAAAATATTTCTTTTATTTTCTTTACGTTTATTAAACTCAACAAGACTAATTGTCTTTTGCATATTTAAACCTATTGATAAAGTGCGATATAATCAACACAATCTTTATATTCTTTTTCTAATAATTCTTTTGTAGTTTTATCTTTATAATCTTTATTTAAAGATTTTTGTAAGGCTTGTTTAAAATATTGGTCGCAATATGAATAATGCTCAGTAGGTCCATAAACCACATAATCATCAGGAGTTCCCCAATATTGAACGTATTCTTTATAAGCTTCATTGTTTCTAAAATCTTCATTATTTAAAACACTGCTAGCTGCAGGAATATGACCGCTTTTTGCCCATTCAATTCCACCATTATAAGCTAAATAATCAGCAAATATAGCAGCAGCACATCTTTTAGTCCATGATTCAGTCGTTGACATTAACATAACTGCATGTCCTTCACCTTTAATTTTATTTGCATATTCTTTTGTATTATCCATTGCAAATAAATTAGATAAACTTCTTGTGGTAATATTTTGTCTTCCACCATCATCTTTTAAATCAGTGTCAAAGTTTCTAGCATCACTTAGATAAGTCCAAGGACCATTAAGAGTAAAAATAGCTTCTCCACTTCTAAAAGGTCCAACACCAACATCATATTCACTACCATAATATTTAGTCATTGCACTTTTATTTTTACTTGTTGATGTTGGGAAAACTCCATCTTTTAATACTTGTAAACCATTTGCTGCTTCATTAGAATTCCAAGCTGGCATCCCTTTATCATCGACAATACTTGCTCCATTTTGAACAATTGCAGTATATCCAGCAAATTCATGAACCCACATATCGCCATAAGAATAAGGGAAAGCTGTATATCCTTCAGTAGAGGCTTTACGCCATTCACTAGCTTTATAACCTTCACTATTATAGCCTCTAATCCATAAATTATTTGCTTTAGCTAATTCATTAGCCTTATCGCATACTTCTACTAATTCAGCATAATTAGTAGGCATTTTTAAATTATTTTTTTCTAAAATATCTACTCTAATTTCAATCATTGCGCTATGGACATCAATAGGAGTTCCATAAGCTTTACCATCAATTGTAGTAGCATTAAGTAAACTATCAGCGAAATCATCTTTATCAAAACTAATTCCTGCTAATTCATAATAATCCTCAATTGGACTTAACCAATCCTTAGTATTATATTCTGTCACTCTCATGCCATGATTAAATAAGATATCAGGAGCATTTTCATCATCAAATTGCATGGTATTTTCAAGTAAGGATTCTAAATCATAACGAGATTGATGATTGGTGGTAACTTCAATCATACCTTTATAAGTCTCATTAAATTTAGCAATAATAGCATCTTGAACTTTAGCATCATCACCAGTTGTAACACTCCAAAGATTGAGTTTTACATTTTCATAAATGATATTTCCACTTTCATCTTTTTTTAAATCATTAACACCATCTAAATTATTTCCTTTTTTGTTTCCACAACTAGAAACTCCAAAAGCTAATGTAGATAAAGCTAATAAGCAAAATACAGTTTTTTTCATATTTTTATTCTCCTTTATCATTAAAATCTATAACTGTAGGGCCTTCATTAATCACATTTATACTTGCCTTATAATCTTTTACATAAGGCATATTTGTCTTTTCATCCCATAATAATTTATCCATAAAAGGAATTCGATAATTTGGATTTTCTCCATGAATATCGTATCCATGATAAAATAACCAATAATCACCATTAAAATCTTGAACAACAGTGTTATGACCAGTTCCAGCTACTTCATCACTTGGCTTAACGACTAGATCTCCAAAACTACCACTTAAATCATCTAAAGTTTTATTATCACTGCCTTTATATGGTCCAAATAAAGAATCGCTTACACCAACTTTTACTCGATAAGTAGAATCAGTTCCACTTAAGCAAGTTCCTTGGCTACCAAAATAATAAAATTTATTATCTTTTTCAATAATATAACTACCTTCATAGTTAATATCTAAATTCATTGATCCTGTCGTATTATCTTTAATAATATATTGAACATGATCTTTTAAATTTGTATATCCATAAAATGGTTCAAGTCCATCATCGGTTAATTCAATTATGCCAATTCCAAAGAAACTTCCCCAAACTAAATATAATTTATCTTCATGATATAAAACTTGAGGATCAATTGAATTTTTTACACCAGTCATTTCTGAATCAATTAATTTTCCATAATGTGTCCAAGGACCATACGGAGTTTTTGAAGTTGCAACTCCAATCCCAGGATTAGGATCATTTAAAATTGATAATGAATAATAATAATTATAAGTATCACCAACTTTAATAATTGAAGGAGCCCAAACTCCAGCTTCACTAGTTCCCCAATTTCCAGCATCTGGATAATCATCAAAAACACTTCCTATCCAAGTCCAATTAACTAAGTCACTACTTCTAAAAATTGGCCCCCGATCATAAGATATTCCTTTTGAGCCCATTTCTACATCAGTATTTGTACAATACATATAGAAATATCCATCTTCATCGCATCTAAGAATATCAGGATCAGCACAATAAACATTGTACTTGCTACCATCTTGTTTATAAAAATTAAGTGGATTTGAATAACTTACTTTTTTATAGTGACGTTCATTATTATCATTTTTATTATCATTACCTTTATTATTACTACATGAAGTAGATAAAACTAATAAAGGTAAAATTGAAGTTAATAATATTTTTTTCATAAATTATTCCTCTAATGAATTTATATAAGGTCCATCTTTTAATTCTGTGGAAGCTCGATAATTTAAAACATATGGATAATAATTATCTTGATCAAATAATAATTGATCAAGATATAAAGAACGATATTCAGGTTTTTCTCCATTAACATCATAGCCATGATAAATCATCCAATAATTATTAGCATCATCTTGAATAATTGCATTATGTCCAACACCCATTGTTGAATTTAAAATTGGAGAAATAACTGTTTCACCTCTATTAGGACCAAATAAATCTTGTCCTTTTTTATTCTTATAAGGCCCAAATAAAGAGTCGCTCATTCCAACTACCACTCGATATGTCGACTTAACTCCACTACAACAAGTTCCAGTTGATAAAAATAAATAATATTTACCATAGGCTTTTAAAATAAAACTAGCTTCATAGTTATTTGTATCAACTATTTCATATCCTGCTAAAGCATGTTTATTTTCTTTTTGATACTCTAAGCCATTTTTTAAACCTAATCCATCATCATTTAGTTCAATTAACGTAATAAGTCCACCAAAAGAACCAAAAACCATATATAATTTTTCATTATCATAAAAAACATGAGGATCTATTGAATTAGTAACACCTATTTCTTCACTATTAAATAATTTTCCATAGTGAGTAAAAGGACCATAAGGATTATCTGAAGTTGCTACTCCAATTCCAGGATTTTTATCTCCTCCAGTTGATAAAGAATAATAATAATTCCACTTATTACCAATTTTAATAACAGTAGGAGCCCAAACTCCTGCTCCACTAGTCCCCCAATTAGGTTCATAGTTATCAAAAACATTCCCAACATAAGTCCAATTTACTAAATCAATTGATTTAAAAATAGGTCCTCTTTTAAATCTATAAGCTGAAGATTCATCTATAACTTCAGTTTGCGTACAATACATATAATAATCTAAACCATCTTTAATAACATATGGATCAGCAGTATATGTAGGAGATTTCTTTCCATCCACTAAAGGGTATGTAGGATTCTCATATTTGTTATTTTTTGATTTAGTAGTTTGTTCAGTAACTGGAGGAATTATACTTTTTTTATCGTTTCCACAACTAGTTAATACTAAACCAAATATTGCTAGAATAAGTGCTTTTTTTCTTTTCATATTTTTTACCTTACAACATTAATATACACTTGCTATAACGTTATAGCAAGTATTTTTTGTAAGCGCTTACAACTTTTTTAAAATTATAAATATTTTGTAATTAATTTAAAAAATTTATTTTTTAAGTGCTAATCACATGTATAAAATGTTATTATCACATTCAAAAATTGTAATTGAGACAGCTTTGGAATATTCTCAAATCAAAGGAGGTCTCATGTAAATGAATGGAGATAATTGGATGAGTATGAGAAATGATGATAGAGTTATTACAAAGTGCAGTTTATATCTCTTTTATCACTCCAATTAAACAACACTTTTATTATGAACGGCATAATTATTCATCTGTACGTTTTATAACTTCTAATTCATCAAAATAATAAGTGACAACGTCTTCTGGATAATTTGCCTCATCCCAAAGTTCAACTTCGCATACAGAATAACCCGGATAAATTGATACTACCACACCTTTAGTGCCTTTTGAAAAACCTTTTTTATTTACCAAAGTTTTTACTATATCCCTTTCTTTAATTTTCATTTATTTTTTCTCCTTTTTTAAATAATTTGTTATTAATCGAGGAATTGCATTCCCATTATCTATTTGATATACAGCTACAACAATTTTTGTTTTTCTATTTGGCCCAGTAACTGAAATTTCAAATTTATATTTAAATCCATATTGAGCTTTTTCTATTTCTGTAAGTTTGATATTACCACTATTAATTTGAAATGAAATTTGACTAATAAGAGATTTATAATTTGTTTGATCATATCCAAGACCATTTTTATAAGCAATTGCTTTATCTTTTCCACCTGATTTTGAATTCATATCTAAAGAATATTTAAGAAATTTATTAGTATCGATAGTCGCTTTTTCATAGTTAGGCATTAATTTTGAAGTTTCTTGATTTTTATTACTAAAATTTTCTTGCTCTAAAGATTGCTGCGAATTTCCTCTAGTTCCGATACCAAAACCACTATTTTTATATCTACCCATATTATAATGCCTCCAATATTTGGTTTCGAATTAGTAGCTTATTAGGCGGTACAATCACTTTTATGCCATTATTTTGAAATTTATGAACTATCTCATTGTATTTGGGGCATTTAACTGAGACATTATATAAAATTACAATTTCGGGGTGAATTTCTTTTATTGTCTCATTCACAATATAATCCATTAATTCTTGCTTTCTTTTTCCATTTAATAATCCTTTCGTACTTATAGCAACTGTACTATTTTTAGATATTCCACTTAAAGTAACTTTTTTAGTATTTTCATCAAAAAACGAAATATTAGGAATTACAATCTTGTTAAGTTCATTTACTAAGTATGAGCCAACAAGCCTACTCTTAAAGATTCGATGCAAATTTTCTATTAACGGAGCATCACCACAAATAGAATAATCTGGACTAATGATATAATGAAAATACTTAAGTTTTTCCTTATATTTAATTAAACTCTTTTTATCATCATAATATATTGCATTATACAATCCATTCATTCCATCAAACTCATTATCATATTGATAAAAACATAAAGCTGGAAACTTATATTTAGAATCAAGCTTTTCTCCATATTGTGCAATATAATCAATAGGACATATATCTAGTTTACAAGTTGCTTCAGGAATATCCAATTTGCCATAATAAAATCCTTGATTAGTATAATTTAAAAACGATAAATTTAATTTTTTATTTAAGTTCTTAGTCATTTATAGACTCCTTTATTGAATAAGTAAAGATTTTGCCATATAATAACTAATTGATTTGGACTATTTATATGGTTCAACCTTATAACGATACTTTGCAGAGTATCGTTATTTTTTATTTGATAACAATTTATAATCATCAAATTCTATTCCATAATTCTTTTCATAATAGAGATTCATAAATTCTGTTTCGTAATCATCTAATTTATGTTCGGTATAATTAATTCTTTTTTTAGCATGTGCATAAGCAATGCACGCTACTTCTAGCGAAACATTAAATTTATAACTTAAATCATAAATATCACTTCCTTTTAATATATACATAATTACTAAACATGAAGGAATAAGAAGCTGCCTAGCAAAATGATTAGCTTAGGATTCTTCATATTCATCATTAACTTTATCATCAAAAATAAAATGCTCTATCTCATGACAAATAGTAAATCTTATTCTAAAGTATGGTTTTTCATCATTATAGAAGATTCTAGGTGCATATTTTTCGTTCTCAATAATAAAAAACCCATCACCAATTTTATCTTGCCTTTTCAAAATAAAATCCTTTGAATGTACATTAATTTGACTATATGGTATTAAGGATACATTCATTAGTTTTGCTAATTTAAATACATTAATTTCGTCATTTAAAAAATTATAATCTATTCTAAGTTGTAAGGCAGTCTGATCTAATAAACTATACTCTTCCTTAGTCAATATCACTTTTCATCTCCAAATAGTAGTTTAATTAGTTCGGTTTTTTCATGATCAGATAATTTAGATTTATTTCTAGCTACAACTCTATAAGTTTCTTTATATGGTGATGATGAAAAGACCAAATCATTAGTATCCCCAATCAAAAAGCTTACAGATACCCCTAAAGCTAATGCGATATTTCGAATGACATCAATACGGGGTTGCAAAATTCCAGCAAGATATCTACTTAAAGACGATTCAGTAATATTAGACATCTTAGCTAATTGTTTTTGACTTAAACCTTTTTTCTCAAGAAGTTCATTTACTCTTGATATAAACAAATCAACACTCATTTTTTACCTCCTAAAAAATTATAACTATTGCAAATTTGAAATTCAAGTAATTGCATATTTCAATAAAATCTAATGCGAATTCTCAAAACAAAGTTCCCTAATTCTTTGAATCATACTTTTGCCTTAGAATTGTATAAATCTCTTGTCCTGTTAGCTAAAATAAGGTTTTGTATGTTACATTTAATAGAAGAAAACAAGAAAAAAATTAATTCCATGCTAGCTTATAGATATAAATTTTGTGAAATAGCTGAAGAAATTTTATGTAATCTTACAACTATTGTAAAAAAATGGTTCTATAAAATTAATTGTGTATGAAGAATGATAGAGCCAATAAATTTTATACTAATAAAGGCAATAAAAAACATACCATTTAATTTTCGACTGCAGATACATACTGACCTACCTTCCTTGTTCCATTATGATGACCTGTTAATTGTTATTAAATGAGAATGATGTCAAAATTAAACAAGTATCGCATTTAAAGACTTTTTATTTACTAAAAATATTTTTGACCATTCTGAGATATTATAATTTGTCGTAAGTATAGTTGATACCGCTACCAAAATTGTTATAAAGTAATTTCGACACTTATATTTTTACATTTGTATATAATCATTATTTACCATTATATTTTTCTATAGCTTTTCTAATTAAAATGATTTTACCAATTCTTCATCTAACATAAACTAATATACTTATCGTTATATAAAACTATTTAAATACTATTTAATTCTTTATTTTTACCATAAAATTAAAGCATCTAATCTACCTTTATTAATTAAATACTATTAATAAAATTAACTAAATCAGCATTTACTAAATTTAGTTATTTTATATCATTTATCATTTAATTAAGGAATTTAATGAGTCCTATTTAAATACTTAAAATAAGTCTTAAGAAATTACCAAGACTTTAACAAACATTTATATATCTTATGAAAATGTATTACAAAAGATATTTATTTAGTAAGTTGGAATCTTAACATCTCCTGAACAAGCATAAATATAAATTACTTTTTTATTCCAAAAAATATTAGCGACACCAATATAATAATCAGTTCCTTCTTTTTGATATAAAGAAATTTTATATTCACCTAAAGTAACATCAGTTAATTTATATCCTTTAGATTTAATTAGTTCAATATAACTATTCATAAATGTATTAGCATCATCTTCGCTATTAAAATTATTAGTTTTAATATAACTACAATTATTACTAACATCTATTTCATTATTATCTTTTAAAATATAATTATTATCATTTTGAACTTTAAATACTAAATTATTATAACCAACACTAGGTAATAAATAAGGTAATTTATCTAACATATTACATTCTTTCATATTAGTAACTAAATTAGTTAAATTAGGATTAGTTTCCCAAGAATCATTACTAGGACTGATTATATTAGAAAAATCAATATTAATTTTACTACTATTAATATTTGAATATTCCATTTTTACATCAATATTAGTTTCTAATATTGATGAATATAATCTTCCTGATACTTCTTTAAAATTATCATTATTAAAGGTAATAATTCCTTCACTACTCCCTTTAATATATAAACTTAAATCATTAGTTAAATATCCACATCTAGATAAAATTTCACTACCAAAACTTTGTCTAGTTTTATAAGTATTACTATCTTTATCTAAATAGATAATATCATTAGAAAAATCAAATTGAGAATAATAAGAATCAATACTACTATCTAACTCACTTAATTTAGTAACAATTTTAGTATTTTCATCATAACTATATTTAATTAATTTATTATCAATTAATTTTATACCAGTATGTGAAGATAAAATATCATCACTATAAATTACTTGATCAATAGCATCTAAAGTGTAGGTAGTAACAATCTTTTTATCTTTAGTTCCATCATCATATTTTAAAGTAGTTGTATTTGTATAATTTTTATTATTAAGTAAATTATTTTTAGCTACTTCTAATTTATTTTTAACTACTTCATCACCTTTATAAGGAGTTAAATGATCAATTTTAGCAGTATTTAAATCAGAAAATGTAGTTTTTAAAGTCGTTGAATAATAAGTAGTATCACTTTCATTTTCTTTATAAGGAGCAATCACCATATTTAAAGAAGTAACTTTATTATCTTTTACTTCAAAATAAACATCATCCGGATAAAAAGATGAATTCATCGTATAATTTAATGCTAATATTTTCATTCCAATATATCCACCAACATAGTGATATGTCTTATTATTATCATAAGAAATAAAATTAGAATTAGAGAAATAATCACTATCTTTTAATATATTTACATAATATGAATTATCAAATTTAATTCTATTACCTTCATCATCACTAATTGCTGTAGTAATTAAATTATTATAAATATCTATTTCTTCAATAGAAACATTCCCAGTATTTCCTTTAACTCTAGAATTATTAATAGTTATTTTATTATTTACTAAATCTTTCTCAACAAGTTGATAGGCATCAGTATAATTAATTACATTTTTATCTACTGGGGCACTATTTTCTTCAAAAATAGTAGTTATTTCATATGTATCAGTATTAGTTAATTCATTTAATTTATTGTCATAAGTTTTAGTATTTTCGATACTAAGAGCTTTAAGTCCACTAGTTAAAGAAGAAAATAATTCTTCATTCATTACACTATAATTTTCACTTAACCCTAATTCTATTGATGCTTTAATATTTGGATCACTATCTAATGAAGCAGTAATAGTAACTTTACCGACTTTATGAGTCCAAAAAGAACCTTCAGTTTTAAAATCTTTAGAATGATCATTACCATTAGTAACTGAGCTTCTAGAACTAATAGAAATAATACTAGGATCACTAGATTCCCAATTAACTTTACCTTCAATTCCATCTTTTAAAATAGCAAATATAGGTAAACCCATATTTAAAACAGGTTCAATTGGAACTACTAATTTAATATTTTCATTAGTTATAGGTTTATTTATGCCTGGCTTATCCTCATTATTATCATTATTATTACTATTATTACACCCAGTTAAAGTAAAAATAATTACACTACTTAAAACTAATACTAATTTATTATTCATTATTTAAAGCCCTCCGAACTATTAAATATTAACACAATAATAATTATTCACAATTATTTCTTAAGATATAAATTAATTTATGTGAATTCTTAAAGTAAATTCATTTTTTATTTAAGAATTTACACCTTTTTACGAGTTTCAAAAGTACTTGATGATTTTGTATCATTTAATGCTAAAATATTCATATAGACATCTCCTTATAATTAGTCCAATTAAATTATAAACAGGATGTCTTTTTTGTTTAGAGATTTTGTTTCATATCATCTGTTATAGCACAGTATAACTAATTATTAGTATAACATTTATGTTTTTTTTGATGTTTTATTTATGTTTTTTTTGATAATCTCTTAATTAATTTAATATCCGAGTTGATTAAAAATATAGATAATAATTTATAATTTAGTGTTAAAAAATATACATTAACTTTCAATATTTAAACTAATTTATTATATATTTAAAGAATTTAATAGTACTTAATGATTTAAATTCAGGTCATTTGTTATAGTAGAATAAATTATTTCGATCATGTTTTAATTTCGTTTTTATTTCTTCATTATTACTATCATTTTTTTAGTTTCATATTCTACATTATTTATATTATTAATTAATTTATCTTTATTAAAACTTAAAAATACTCATTAACTTTATCATTTTTATTTTAAGTGAATCATTTAAATATATTAACATTAACATAATAATAAAAAATATTGATACAATCATATATTTTTTATTATATCAATTCATAACTTCTAATTCTTTTATTTACAATTATTGGCTTTAAATATCCATTATTTGATAGTTCTAAACACCAATTAATAATTGTTCTATTTGTCACTTTAAATATAGTAACTAATTCTATGGGTGTAAATATTTTAATCTTGTTATCAATTAAATATTTATATAAAGCTTTAGCTTTTTTTGACAAATGACTAAATCTTTCTTCTTCATTATTCTTCGTTTCTTTTTTTGCTAAAGATAAAACTTTTCTAGCATATAATTTAAAAATTCTCAGAAAATATTTTATCCATATTTCTATATGAGGAGGATTATTTCTTCCATCATAATATAAAATTGGAAGATCCATTTGTAATGAATCATAGTATTCATTAATATCATATGAGATATATTCTTCTAACGAACCTATATTCTTAAATCCATAACCAGATAAAGAAAGATAATAGCTCGATATAATTCTAGCAGTTCTACCATTCCCATCTTCAAAAGGATGAATTGTAACTAATTGATAATGCAAAATTGCTGCTTTAATTAATGGATGATCATCGGATTTTTCAATATATTCAATTAATTGATCTAATAATTGTTCAATATCTTTATATTCTGGAGGAATATATGCTGGAGTGCCATCATTATTCCAAACTGCAAAAAACACACCAGCTGGCATTGGACCTCTAATGCCTATTTTTTCTATTGACTCACCTTTACAAATCATTTTTTGTATATCTAAAATTAATTTTTTAGAAATAGATTCATGCTTATTAAGTTTATCTTCCAAGAATTCGAGTGCTAAGTAATAATTTCTAATTTCTTGTTCAGGTTTTAGAAAATGTCTATTTCTAGATTCAATAGCATCATTAGCTTGTTCAAATGATAAAGGATTACCTTCTATTTTATTAGAAGCAAAAGAAGATCTTTTCTTAGTATTTTTTCTAAATTTATTAGACAAACATATAGGAATATCAACCCTATTTAGACTATCTTTAGTTTTTTCAATCTCTAAAATGTAATTTAAAATTTCATTATCAATAACAACATTTTTCATAAATTATTCTATTAAAATAATATCATATTTTCACTATTTTTTCACTATTTTTTCACTATTATAGATCGATAAAAGATATACATTAAGAACATCATTTATCTTATTAGGAATAAATATATTGTAAAATTTTTATTTAAAATATAAAACTATTAAAAATTGACAAAATGATCGCGAGATCTTTACAGATCTATCTAAACGTGATCTAATAATAAAAAGAGGGCACAAAAATGAATTTATATGAATTTTATAATAAACTTCCTGATGATATAAAATCATCTAATGATGAGGTTGATGAACTTAAATTAACTAAATTATATGTTTATAATTATGAATATGGTAACAATGATTCTTATATAGAAGATTTATTAGATTCAATTACTTATTCTAGAGATGAAAAAAATAATAACTGCAATATCGATGCTATTTATGTTGATGAATATAGTGATGACACTCCGATCGAATTATTAACTACTATTTGTTTTAAAAGTGAAAAAGCCTTTAATCTAGCCGAAATTTTTAAACGCATTGATTATATTACAAGTTTATTAGATGACTATAAATCTAATAAATATTTAGATTATGAATTTATAATTAATAAAATAAACAATTTACGTGGAACTAAAGATGAAGAAAATGAAATAAATGTTTTTTCAATTAAGATACTTACTGATGTTGATTTACCTGATGATGAAAAATATATAATTAGAAATAAAATATATAATCATCCAACTAATAAAAACGTTATTAATGTCTCAATTGTTTTTAAAAGTGATATTGAATCAACAATTAAAAGTAATCTAGAACCTTTTGAATTTGTAAATGAAAGTTCATTTGATATTGATAATAGTATTAATATTTTAAAATATTCTAATAATTGTGTGGTGTGTAATATTAGTGCTTTATCTATTAAAGATAATTGGAAAAAATATAAAAATAAGCTACTAGCAATGAATTTAAGATATTATATTAAAAATGATAATATCGATGATAAAATCGAACACTCAATAATTAATGAACCTAATAACTTCTACTATTATAATAATGGAATTATTATTGTTTGTGATGATTTTGAAGTAATTGATAATAAATTAAAATTAAAGAAATTTTCTATAGTTAATGGAGGCCAAACAACAAGAATTATTGGAGAACTTCCTTTTAATAAAGATTTTTATTTAGTAGCTAAAATAATTAAAAACACTTATCAAGATGAAGAAAGTAAAAATGAATTTATTGCAAATATTGCTGAAGCTAGTAATACTCAAAAACCAATTAAACCCAAAGATATTATTGCTAATCGTAAAGAACAAAGAATGTTACAATCATTATTTAATAAAAATGATATGTTTATTGAAATTAAGCGAGGAGATAAACCAGATATTAATAGAATCAAAGAAAAATATCAAAAAACTAAAAATAATGAACTTGCTCAAGATTTATATTCATTTATTTTTCTTCAACCAGGTCCAGCTCATAATAATGTCAGTAAAATACTTCAACAAAATGATAAATATAACTTAATATTTGTGAAAAATAAATATGATTTTCCTTTGCTAAAAGATATCATTTATTTAGAAAAAGCCTACAAAGATTATGTTATTTATTCAAAAAAGCATAATAAAGATCTTAAATCAAATTATGCATCATTAATTAAAACTGGTATATTCTATTTTATGTCAACGATAGGTTTCTTTTTAAAGCTTATTTATAATGATGAATATAAAAATGAATTATATAAGAAAAGAAATACTTCTACTCATGATTTATTGTTAAAAACTAAAGCTTTTAACAATAACTTTATAAAAGAAGATACTTATGAAGAATTCTCTAATAATATAAGAGAGTTATTTGATTTTATATTTAATAATTATATTACTACTAGTTATGATTTAACTAGTGATGGAAAATATTTAAGTGGTAGTAATTTTACTAAATCAAGTACTGGTTTTAATAACGTAATTATTAAAACCATAGAAAGAGAAATCTTTGATAATAAAAATTTAGATAATTTAAACTTAGTAGCATCTTATTTTTTAGAAATATCTAATGAAGAAAGAAATAATAATATTGATACTTTTATAGATTATTATAAGAAAGAATTAAATAATGAAAATAAAGAATTAGATTCAGTAACAGTTGCTAATAATAAAGCACTTCAAGATGAATTATTTACTTATCGCTTAAATATGTCTAACACAAAACATATAAGTGAAAATAAAATCTTTACTGAAAAACAATTAATTAAATTAGTTAATAATAAACCATTAAATAATTATCAATTATTAAAGATATTAAATAATGAAAAAATTTCTTTATTTGGCGATGATATCATTAAGATTATTAGTAAATATTTATAAATTTAATTATATAATTAAACTTGTTCATCATTATGAGAATAATTAATTTTTATTGCTCATATTACAATTAATAAATCAAAATAACTTATCTCATTTTTAATAATATTTTGATTATTATTTATAAGACTTATTACTAACCGAAAAAAAATTGAAAATAAAAAGTTTTTCGGTTAGAATTAATTTATAATGATTAAAAGAGATTACTATTTAAATAAATTAATTGATTATAAAGATAAAGACATTGTTAAAATTATTACTGGTATTCGTAGATGTGGTAAATCTTATCTCCTTTTTAATATATATTACGATTATTTACTTTCTAAAGGTGTGAAAGATGAGTTTATTATTAAAATTAATTTAGAATCTATTAAATATGAAAAATATAGAAATGCTTCTACTTTATTTGAATATTTAGAAAATAAAATAAAAAAAGATAATAAATATTATATTTTTATAGATGAAATTCAATTAATCGATAATTTTGAAGATTTAGTTAACGGGATCAAAATAGATTTTAATTCTGATTTATATATAACAGGTTCTAATTCTAAATTATTATCAAGTGAAATTAATACTAAATTAAGAGGTAGAGGTATAGAAATTAGAGTTTTTCCACTATCATTTAAAGAATTTTACGATGGGATTAGTGATAAAACAGAATCATTTAATGATTATATTAAATATGGTGGTCTTCCTTATATAACATCATTAGATAAGGAATATGAAAAAAAAGAGTATTTAGAAATGTTAAACAATACATTAATTACTAAAGATATAATCGATAAATATAAGATTAGAAATGTTAAGGTATTTAATGCTCTATTTGATTTATTATGTTCTTCTATTGGAAGTTATGTTTCACCAAATAAAATAGCTAACACTTTAAAAAGTAATGGATTTAAAACAATAGATAATGATGCAATTAGTAATTATTTAGATTATCTTTGTGATGCTTTTATATTTTATAAAGCAATAAGGTATGATATTAAGGGAAAAGAGTATTTAAAAACATTGAATAAATATTATATATGTGATCTTGGATTGAGAAATCAAAGATTAGGCTATAGGCAACTTGAAATGACTCATATTATCGAAAACATCGTATATTTAGAATTATTAAGAAGAAATTATCAAGTTGATATCGGTAAAAATAAAGATTCAGAGATCGATTTTGTTGTTAGAACATATGATGACTTATTTTATATTCAAGTCTCTTTAACAATTGAAAATGAATCAACTAGATCAAGAGAACTTAAATCATTTAAAGGCTTAGATGATGGATATAGGAAAATAATTATTACTATGGACAATAACCCATTAATTCATTTAGATAATGGGTATAGAATGTTAAATTTATTTGAATTCCTATTAGATGAAAATTCATTAACTAAAATATAAATATAAAAGAAAAAATAAAAGTTTTAATTAAGCATATCTTTTTTAAGATTATCTCTATTAATAAATTTATTATTTTTCTAATTGTAGTGCTTCAATTAATTTATAAACATTGGAACACGAATTCCATTCCCATATCTTGTAATTTTTATTTTTAGGATTATTTTTTTCATATTTACTTATATACTTTTGATGAATTATTTTTGAATTTTCAATAGCTATTTTATAATTTGGAATAAAATACTTCTTTAATAGTTCTTTATCGGATTTATCATATTTCATTGAAAAATTTAATGTACATTTTAACAATTTATTCATTTCTTCAATTAGCTCTTTATTATTCATACTACGTTCTACTTTGTTATAATGCGATAAAAGCCACACTTTAAAAGCTATATTTGAAAACGCAATCTGAACGTCATTATTATTTGTTAACTCAATAGCGCGCATTAAAGATCCTTCTTTTACAGTATTGTCTATATCGAATACACACCAAACTTGATTTGCACTTTTTAATGATGTTCCATATTCTACTAATTAATATGGATCTTCATTGTGATATTCAATTTTTACATCATATATACTTTTCTTTGATTTAATTAAATTAAAATAATTCTTTTCTGTTTCTTTACCATTAGTTAGAATATAAAATTTATTTCTAACTTCTAAAGATTTTTGTCTTCTACTCTTCTTAACCTACCTTGATAAATTAGGAAGTTTAGAATAAAAACCAGCTAAATATTTTTTACTAAATAAATCATTTTTTCTAACGCCTTTATAATCAGCAAGTGAAACAAGAGTACTTACACCATACATATCTTTACTCGTAAAATATATTTGATCTCTTCTTAAATCTTCATCCATTAACATTACATTGTGAGCAGTGCATATAAGTTGAGCATTATGAGGATTTTTATCAATTGAATTAAACATTTTTATTAAATAATCCGCTACTAGAAAATGTAATTTTGAATCTATTTCATCAATTAATATTACTTTACCCTTATCTAATGCAGCCAATATATATCCTAAATAGCATAAAAGTCTAATAGTTCCTTCTGAGTGAAAGCCTCTATCTTTAAACAACATAATATCTTTAGTTCCAACTTTTTCATTTTTATTATTGTATATATCAAATTGAGTATCTAAATCAATGTTATACATATTATTATTTTCTTGCTTTAATTGTCTATATTTAGTTGGATCTGCCTGAATTTGCATATTAAAAGCCAGTACTGCATTTAAATCACTTAAGTCAGCAACCTTATCTTTTACAACATTCATATTTTTAATACCAATATCTGCTTTTGATAATATTTCTATAGCCAAATTTTTATATTTTTCGTTTTCAACCGAATAAATATCTAAAGAATTCACATTATTTTCGAAAACAATTATTAAATCATTAAACCAATCTAAAACATCTTTTAAATAATTGGAAATTGATAAATTAAAATTAACACATATAGAAAGAAATAAGGTTGTTTCAGGAATATTTATTAATGATAAATCTGTTTCATTACCAGTTATTTTAATTTTATTCCCAATTCTTTCAAAAACTAAAGAATTTCTTTCACTTCTTTTATATAACCATTCTTTTTCAATCTTCCCATGTAGTATAGTAAAGCCATATCTATATAGATTTTCATTTTTAATTATTTCAACTTCATATAAAGATGGTTCATTACATGCATTTTCATAAAATGCATAGTATTCATTTAGTTTTACAATATTAGAAAATTGTTGAGCAGGAGATAATCTTATAACATTATACATATATGTTAATCCTTTTATAATGTTAGACTTTCCTGACGCATTTCCTCCAAAAATAATTGCAGATTTTAATAGTTCATGTTCTTCAACTTTGTTAAATAAATTTTCATCTACATTAAAAGTATTTATTTCTTTTAATTCATTATCCTTAGTTGCTTGTAAACTTAAATCATTCTCTTTATAGAATGATTTAAAATTTTTAAATTTAAAATTTACTAACATACATCGATTCCTCCTTTAAATGCATTGTTATTTTATTACAAATATATATAAATTTCTATATTTAAAACAATGATTTTGCAATTATTTTACAAATTTATATTATTAAGTTTAAAAATATTACTTATATACCAATGTAAATATTAAAATCTTAACACTTAAAAAGGCTATCTTTAAAGAATTTAAAAACAAATATTAATCTTTAATAGGATTAAATGTCTTCATAAATCTTTTTAATAAGAACGCACAAAAATAAGGGAAAGTATATATATTATCTTTGTAACCTATATTATTTAGTGATAATTTAAATCCATAACCAACATCACTATATTTTTTTGACGAGATTAAAGTTTTTAATGATTTAGAATTACCATCTTTTGCTTTAACTTTAATAGGAATTAAATTATTAGTAAACCTTATAAAAAAGTCTAATTCTAATGTTCCATCATCTTTTTTATAATAGTAGAGTTTGTATCCTTCTTTTATTAAAGCTTCACTTACTATATTTTCATAAAGAGCACCTTTATAAACACCAAGATTTTTATTAGCTCGAAAATCATCTTGTAATTCATCATCTAATAAAGATATTAATAAACCAGTATCACTAAAATATAACTTAAATTTATTAATATTAATGTTTCCAGACAATGGTAATTCTAGATTATTTAAACAATAACATATATTAATAACACCAGAATCAATGAGCCATTCAACACATCCTCTATAGTCACGAAATCTTGCTGATTTTTCAATTTTAGATATTTGAAACTTTTTATTTTCTTTAGCGAGTTGAGATGGAATGCTATTAAAAACATTTAATATTCTAGTTTGATCAATACCATCTACGTATTTTCTGATATCTTCTTTATAATCAGCAACTAATTGTTTCTGAATAGCTAAAGAACCCTCAAATGTTCCTTTTTCAATATAATTTCTAATTACTTCAGGCATACCGCCAAGAGTTACATATTCAAGGAATAATTTTTTATAAATTGACATTTCTAAATTACTAAATGGTAATAAATTATTTCATATGAGATAACATATTAGTAATAGTAATTTTATTATACCCTTTTGCCCATAAAAACTCTTCAAAATCAAGAGAAAACATTTCATAATCAACTTTATAGCCAACACTATTGCTTTCTATTTTTTGATAATTTATGCCAAGCATCGAACCACTACAAATGACATCAAAACGACCATCTTCTTTAAAAAATTTTAACGATGTTACAATCTCAGGAAAAGTAGTTATTTCATCAAAAAATATTAATGTTTTACTATCAATAAATTTTTTATTTGGATCTAATAAAGAAATATTTTTAATTATAGAAGTAGCACTATATCCATCTACAATAATTTGCTTATATTTTTCTTCTTCTACAAAATTTATTTCGGTAAAACTTTCATAATAGATTCTATTTTGCCCACTTAACGACACCATTTAACTATTAAAGGCTTTCTATCTAAGTCCCTTTTTCAACTTAAAAGGAAATTATCTATTTTTCTCTTTAAATAATTCTTTTCCATAATAGGCCTCACTACACTTAAATTTATTAAATATAGAAATAAAGGCAAGCATTTTCACATTTTTAGTGCGACTTTTTTATTAATTTGCACATTTTTAGTGCGACTTTTTTAATAGTTACTAATTTAATTATAAAATCTTATAACAAAAAGAAAGATATTTTCTTAAGTAACTAATATATTTCTAGCAAAGGTGTTGTCTTATTTCTTTTATATACGAAAACTAATAAATGGATTTATTTCATTAAATATACAATATCTTTTTATAAAAGCTTACACAATTTAAAATAAAATAATTTTTATCATTCAAAACTGTATAGATTAATTTATATTATAATAAATTAACAAAACAAAAATATTAAAAAAATATGTTTTATTAAATAATATAGATTTTATAAATATATAAAACATATTAAAAACTCGTTATATTTACTAAAATCATTGCAAAATATCAATATTTTTATAAATATTAATACCATCTAATTCTTAATTTATTCTTTTATACCTAGAATATTATCTTAATATAATGATCTAAATTTTCTTCGCTTTTTTCATATCATTTGTTATAGCAAAGAACTGTTTTTTTTATATTTGTCATATTTCTTCTTCGTTAAGTGTAGATCATTCAATAGGATTATAAATATATATCATTTTGATTTGAAGCTCGTTATAAGCCTATAGATAATTTATCTATTTTCAGCTTATATAATTTGCATATAGAATTATAACAAATTATTTTAAATAGATCTTTTGGCTTACAATTTAAAAATTCGCTATCTTAATAAGAACTTTATTTCCTATTTTCTCATCTTTTGCTATTTCAGCAATTGTTCAAGAAGAAATACTAAGTCTAATAGCTAAACTAGATTTAGTTTAACCAACTTTTTTAAATTTTTTTCTAGTAATTTATAAGACTGCATATTTTCTAGTCTTTACTTTTTTGATATAAAAATCATAAAAATAAAGAATAAACAACCAATAAGTAAAAATTTTATGTATTTATTTTTTAAATTATATTTATATAAAGATATAAAATTTATTTAATGAAATCATACTTTTTTAAATCCATATTGATTATTATTGCTATTAATAGCTTTATAAGTTCCAACCTCAATATTAGTTAAATTAAATGAATCATATAAATCAACACAAGCATATTTAGTAATAGGAGAATTAGTATAAGGGGTGAAAGAAAAATTAATATTTATGCCGTCTATAGCCCAACTTCCACTTCCTTCTTGTGTCTCATAGTTTAATGTTGCTCCACTATTTACTTTTATATTACCTATTTCTGATATAGCACTAATTTTTCCACCGAATTTTGCTCCACTATTAATATTTAACGTTCCTTCATTTATTAATCTTGCATCTCCTTTATCATAAGGATAAATTGTGTTAAGATTAGCAGTATCTTTATATAATTTTTTATCATTATTAGAAGAATCATATAAAATAAAAGCATTATTTATATTAACACTTGCTCCATCTTTAATATTTAATTTTGAACCGCCTAATAATTTTACTTTTTGATTAAAATTTAGTGTATAACCAGGATTAACATTAATAGTAAAATTCCAAGGAACGGGAAAATCAACTTTACTTGTTTCCATTGTTGTATTTAATTTTTCTTTAACAATATCTTCAGCAATATATTTTAAGCCATTAGGATCAAAAGTTACATCATTAGCAGCATTTAAACTAATTTCAAAATAATTAAAATCAACATTTCCATTTATTGATAATATTAAATTAGCATTAGGCCCAGCATAATTATTGTTATACATATTAATAGTAGTTAAGTCATTATTATTACTAATATATCGAATATTAATAAAACCACTACTTGTCATTCTAAATAAAGAATTTTCTTCAGTTGAAATAAAATTAATATCACTAATATTATGCCTTGCTTTTATCGTAACTGTAACAGTAAGAGTAGTAAAAATTATTTTCTTTGAAATAGTTTTTTTAACCTCGCCTGTATATAACCCAACATATCCAATCATCTTACATCCATAATAATGATTTTGTTCAATTTTAATATTAGGAAAATCATACTGAGATAAAGGAAATTCTTTATAAGTACCATTAGCATAAACACTAGCTGTAAAACTTCCACCTTTATAATCATAAAAAACCATAGGAAGTTTAACTATTCCATAATTTTCTAAGATTGCTCCTTTATTATTAGAATCTTCTTTAATATAACCTAAACAATCAATTATTCCTTTATTAATAATTTTAGATCCTTTATTTAAATATAATTCTGAATAATATCCACTAGTATATCCAGCTAATTTAGTATTATTATTTCCTCCAACTATTCCACCAATATTAATCGTACCTAGATTAGTTAAAATAACATTACTTGCTACTATTACTCTATTTACTAAATACTTTTTAACGCTTTCTTCAGTTTGATCAGCAAATTGATTGCTAGTATAATATCCATCTCTCCAAGTAGAAGATGATTCAGCTTCTTTTTGCCTTCCATCCCAATCTTTTTCATTCTTTATACATATTGGTAAAGTTAAAGTAACCCCACTATTTATCGTTACATTAGAATATATAGTTGGAAATTTATTCTTATAACAATATATCGTTTCTCCACTTTTAGCACTATTTAAAGCATCTTCAATTGTATAATATTTTATGTTTGTTTTATCATTAAAACAAACATAATCATTGACACTATTACCTACTTTATTTTTATATTCATTTTTAACTAAATTCCAACTACTATAACCAATATTTAAAATACTTATAATAAATAATAATATAGTTAAAAAAGAAATAAGATATTTAGATTTATATTTATTATTATTATTATTTAGTTTCTTCATATTTATCTATATCCATATAAAATTCTAAGTATCCATTATTAGTAACTAAATAATCATATATATTAGTTAACCTTTTATCATTTATAGGTTTTAATTTAATAATTAAATAAGTTTCTAATATATCTATATCTTTAGCTAATAAATTAGCTAAAGATAAACTATATTCTACTGAATTAGTATTAGTATTTATATCATATGTAACATTATTAATTTCATTACTTAATAAATTAGAATCACTATAATCTAATAAATTATCTTTATATTCATATAATTTAGAGTTAGTAAAAGTAAATAAACTAATATTATTACTATTTTTATTATCACTTAATAATTTTAATTGATATTTAAATGTTAATGAATTATTAACATTTAATTCATCAAACTCTTTTAATTTCTTTAAATTAAAATTGATATAAAATAATAATTCTCCTTCATTATTAGTACTAATATCATTACTAGAACTATTATTATGATTTATAAATCCTTTAAAACTATTATCACTTATTTTATATAATAATGGTTTGTAACCATTATTAGGTTTATTATCTTTATCAATATAAAGATATTCACTATATATACCAGTTACATTACCTATATTAATATCAATATCTTTAATGTAATCACTATTTGTATTATTAATAGCCCAACTAGAAAACCCTACTCCAATTAAAGAAATCATTATTAAATATATTAATCCTCCGATTAATATATTTTTTCTATATTTATTTTTATTATATAAAGAGTATTTAGTTTCTTTATTTTTCATATCTAAAACTCCTTTTTAGATATGAAAAATGATAATTATTAATTAAATAATAATTATATAACCCCCCCCCAAGAAGATTATAAGTAACTAAAAATACACATGTTTTATTCATGACTTAAGTATAAACTAATAAAGAAATTAATGCAAATAGTCAGTTAATGACAATTATTTTGCTTACTAATAATAGGTAAATAACGTTCAATATAATTATTTAATTGTTTTTTAGTTAAAATGCCTTTACCCATAGCAACCTTTAAATATTTACCATTAAAAGCTTCATATACTTCATAAGGAATTAAATTATTAAAATATGAATAGCCTAATAATCCATATTTATTTATATCTTCATTCTTTTTAACTTGATCATAGGCTAAGTTTTTATCATATTCAAAGATATTAAATAAGCCACTAATTCCTCCAGGCATAGATAACATATTTTCCGTTATAATATTTAAATTTTTATAAGTAACAGGTGAACAAATTCTAGTAAATTTATTAGTTATATAGCCTTTATTAAGTGTAGCTATACCTTTAATAAATTTACCATTAATATAATCAACACTTACAAATCTATGACCAATAAAAGATTGATAATTATCTAAAGTTATATATTCATATTTATTGGTATCTAAATCAAAGAAACCATGTTCATATACTATTTCTACTGTTTTATCATTAGAAAATTCTAATGATAAAACATCATAGTAAGATGATTCTTTATCTATATCATCATTAAATACAATTGACGTAGGTTCTATCTTACCTGTTTCATGATTAATAGACATTACTAAATCATTAGCTCTAATATCAATCGCTTTCTTATATGTTCCATTAGACATTAATATTAAGGAGTAAAGCAAAATACAACTGCCTGATTTATCAGATCCGATTGTTTCATATTCATCTATAGAATTTCCGTAGCCAATCCAAGAACCATTATTTGCTTTATAATTATTATTATTTAAAAACTTCTTTTCAGAAGTAACTTCATTATCTGAATTTTTAATATCTCCGTATGCTATGCCTTTAATCTCTCGATAGGTCCATGATACTCCACCTGATTTAACATTAATCATTTCATTTGTAGTATATATCGGTGAAAAGGAAGTACCTGTAGTTATGCTTCCAGAAGAATCATTTGTAAGTATTTTACCAGCAAAGTTAGAATTAATTACAAGATTCCCATCATTAATAAAAGATGCTGCCCCTAGTTTTTTTGGATATTTGCCAGCTACATAAACGGACTGGTCAACATAATTTTGATAAAAAATAGATGGCGAATCGAATATTAGCATTGCTCCTTCTTCTACAAAAACAGATGATCCACTTAAAAATTTTGTAGGTTTTTTAATTGTAATCTTAGATCCTTTTAAACATGAAACAGAAAACTTATAAGACAATGGGACAGTAAAGTCACCTGTTTCAAGTGATATACCGCCTAGAGATAAGGACATTGAATCAAACGAAAGGGTTCCATCTAATCCAATGTTCATTCTACTAATTTTTGAAGAGTCTTGATTCTCAATATTATCAACCTTAGTATATGGAAAAGAATAAGAACTATAATTTAGAATCACTTTCCCTGAAGAAAGATTAAATAGTGCTCCAGTTTTTGAAATTAGCTTTGAATTGTCTGGAACATAAATTTTCCCACTCGCATAAATTGCTGTCATAACATATAACTCAGCGCCCACATAATACTCAGTCATACATTGACAATTGACTAATTCAAAAACATTAAACGGAAATACTTTTTGAGAATTACATGCAGAAGAGTACGAACCTCCTTTAAAATCATCAATTACGAGAGGCATAGTTATTGAACTAGATGAGTTTGATTTTATTTTGCCGGTGCCATTTATATTTTCTTTTTTTATATATCCATAAATGTCTATTGACCCATTATTTTCAATTATTGCATCATCTCCAATTGTGATTTGTGAATATTTTCCATTAGTGTGGCCAGTAGGTCTTTGGTTTTCATCACCAACTCCTAATTCACCCCCAATTTTAATATTTCCGTTATTTTCAAAAACAATTTGCTTTCCAGTTTGATAACTTTTGATAGTTACTTCATTTTTTTTGTTATTATCAACACTCGTAGAATCATTGTCTGAAAAATTAATACTAGACACTGTTGAAACGTTATTTTCTGTAATATTGCTGATATCGCGCATATAAGTTTCATCTTCGTACGGAATCAAAAGTGTGTCTTTATCATATAAAGTGCATGAAGAAGAAATTATCGGGTTAGTTCCAGGTATAACAACAATTGTTTCAGATGTATTAATGTGATCTTTATCCCCAGCAACAGATAATGCTTTTTCAATTGAGGTATACTTCACATCTTTTTTTCCTTGAATATAACATACAGGCTTAACATCTTTATCTTCTTTAATTGTTAAATCTATTTCATTACCAGGAAGAACATAACTTGATTTACCAATTAAAGATAATAAAGTAGTTATTGATAAAATAGAAAAAGGTATAATTATTTTCTTTTTAATATTATTATTCTTATTTAGTATCATAATTATTTATTAATCTCTACTTTAAAACTAATTTTTAAGTTAGGTTGATCTTTTAATTCAGATTCATAATATGTATTGTAATTATCAACAGTTATATCATATTTAGTTTTAAAGAATATCTTTTTATTATTTAATAATGATTCATCAATAGTTAATTCATTATTTAAGATATCTTTATCAATAGTTTTGATATTATCAAAACTATTTAAATCATAACTATATGTTGATTTTTTAATATATTGTAATAATCCTAAGTTATACTCAACTAAAATTATTTTTAATTTTAAAGATGTAACATCTTTAAAATATTCTTTTAAATTTATTTCTTCACTTGATTCAATACTAAAAGGAATAATTAAGCTTGTTGAATTAGATATTGTTTCATCATAAATAAAACCATCTACACAATAACTAAGGCCTATTAAATCATCTAAATTATATTTTATTAATAAATTAGAATCATCAACTTTACCAACTTCAATATTTATATTAGTTTTATCATTACTAATTATTGCCCAACTAGAAAACCCTACTCCAATTAAAGAAAATAAAGAAAAATATATTAATCCACCAATTAATATATTTTTATTATATTTATATTTATTTTTCATATCTAAAACTCCTTTTTAGATATGAAAAATGATAATTATTAATTAAATAATAATTATATAACCCCCCCCCCGAGAGAATTACATATAACTAAAAATACACATGTTATATTCATGACTTAAGTATAAACTAATAAAGAAATTAATGCAAATAGAGAGTAAATGACAATTAAATTTCTAATGTTAATTTAAGTTATAAAAATAAATTTAAAAATTTAATAAGAATAATAAGTTAAATACTTATTTCATATAAAACAATATCATTAGATTTAATTGTCGATTGAATTGAATTAGATATATCTTTTATTTCATCTCCTACTAATTTAGATAAATCCTTAATTAATTTAATTTGTTCTTTTGTTAAATTTTTTGGTTTTCCTAATTTTATCCATTCTTTTTTTGGATTAGCATGATTATCATCTATTCGATATTCAATAATCTTTTTTGCTAAAAATGGTAATTTAATTTCATAGGAATAAGTAATATTATTTTCGTAAACAAAATCTTGGTTATATATAACTATTTGATAACTATGTTCATCTTTTCTAAAGATAGCATATTCTATATCTTCATTTGTTATTTCTAATTCTAATCTATTTTCATAAAGCATATTCATAATTTTAAAAGCATAAAAATTAGGTTTAGCGATATTATCTTGTGTAACGATTCCATAACTTCCGCAAAATGGATCTTGTAAATATAAGTTTTCTTCAAAAATATCAGATATGCACCAAAATAAAGATCCAGCAATTTTAGGATTTAAATCTAAAGAAGATTTTAAAGCGAAGGCACTTGAATATTTTTCATCATGTACTGGAGAAGCAAATACAGCCATTGAATTCCATTCAGTGATATATAGTGGTTTATTTCCAACTTCTAATAATGCTTTTTGATCCATTTCATTGAAAGTACCTTTTTTCCAAGTTTTGCAAATATCAGGATAGAAAAAAGATTTACATAATGTATCTTTTATTCCTAAATTATTTTTAGCAGCATTTTTAACAATAGAAAACATTTTTAAAGCTTTTTTAAAAGTTAACATATTACCAAAGGCATCACCTGTATAATGATGTGTACTAATAAAATTACAATCAATATTTTCTTTATTACAAAATGAAACAAAATCTTTTAGCCATTTGCAAGCACTTGTTGAAGGTCCACCAACTCTTAAATTTTTATCAACTTCTTTTATCGCTATAGTTGTCGCTTTATACAAATTAAAATAATCTTTTTGATTACCATTAAAGAATATTTTAAGATCTGGTTCATTCCAAATTTCACAATACCAAGTTTCTATTTCTTCTTTCCCGAATTCATTAATAAGATAATTAATGAATTCTTTAATAAATAATTGCCATTCTTTAATATTTTTTGGTAAACAAATATTATTTCGATATTTTAAACCAGTCTTTTTTCCTTTGGCTAATACACTAGGCATGAAAGATATTTCTAAAAATGGTTTAAATCCAGAATCTAAAACATTATGTAAAACATCTCCTATTTGTCGAAAATTAATTTCTTTTACTTTATTAGAATAAGGAATATTAGATAAAGGTTTATAATCACTTAATCGTTGATAAGTTAACATATCATCATCAAATATTCCATGAAATCTTAAATATTTAAAACCTAATTCATCATGTACATATTTTAATTGGTTAAATAAATCTCTTCTATGTAATTGAAATGCGTGATCACAGCCTAATCCAAATTGCCAATTATTATTTTTTTTAATCCATTTACCATTAATATCAAATTCTATAATTTTCATGTTATCTCCTTATTTAAATTTTATTTCTAATAAATCTATCGAACCTAAGCCTATATATTCTATATATAAAGGCTTAATACCTTTAAAATTTATAAATATTTCATAATCTTTATAAATTTTACTTTTGATTAATTTTTTATAAAAAATATTATTGCCATCACTAACTTTTATTTTACCTTTACTACCTTTTAATCTAATAACTAAAGTAACATCACTTTTAAAATCAAAATATTTATAACCAATGATAAAACCATTTTTAATATTTTTTATAATGTAATTATTATCATCATCTTTAGTGTACATCGCTTCATTTTTTCTAGTTTTACGAGATTTATGAAATATATTACAAGCATTAAAACTTGAATAAGTGCCAATAGTAGATAAAGGTTTATCATCTAAACCAATTGAAGTCATTTCAACTTGTTTTATTTCTCCATTTTCTTTAATTTCGATTCTTTCGGCACATACTTGTCTAGAAAAATTACTATTTCTTGTTAAACGATGATAAAAAATATAATATTTACCATTAATACATTCAATTGATCCATGTATTGTTCCACCAAACGCTTTAGCTTTTTTATTTCCTTTATAATTTAAATCAGTATTTGAAATAATTACACCTCGATAAATAAAGTCTTTATTAGGATATAAACTCGTAGCATAACAAAGTTCATTATTTTCATTACTTGAATAAACTAAATAATACAAATTATTAAATTTTCTAATTGATGGAGCTTCATAAAAGGCATGTTTATATAAGTTTGATTTCTTATTAGCTGTCGTTTTACTATCTAAGATAGGTACTGGACCATAATCTACTTCAAACATATTATCCTTTAACTTTAAAAATACACAAGAAAGAATTGATGGTTTAGTTTCTTTAATCTCTTTAATTGATCTATTAAACAATTTTGATTCAACAATGTTAAATAAAGGTTTAAATAATTTATTAGAAAAATCTCTACCTAATCCCCAACCATAGTATAAATAAATCTTGCCATTATCGTTTAATATTGTCGGATCATTATTTAAATATTTTAATAAAGGTTCTTTATTTAAACTTACATCGTGATAATACTTATAAGGTCCTTTTATTTTATCACTTACTGCAACACTAATTGGTCCAAAATTTCTTGTATTAGGACCCATTGCAACATAATATAAATAAAATTTATTATCATTACCTTTAACTAAATCAGGAGCGTAATAATCTACTAATTTATCACCATTACTACGAGGATCTTCTTCTTTTTTATAAATAACTCCATGATAAGTCCATTTTGTTAAATCATATATTGAAGCGCTATATAATACATAATCAAGCATACAAAATCGATTTCCACCCTCTTTATCATGACTTCCAAAAAGATAAACTCGATCATTAAATACATGTGCTTCTACATCAGGAATATATTCATTAAATGGTAAAATCGGATTAGGCATAATTATTTCTCACTTATATTGAATTTATATTTCCCACTATTTAAATATTTAATAGTTCCATCAGGTAATATCAATTTAGCTTTACTAGAAACAGGAACTTCTATATAAATTTCAGACTCATTAACTTTCTTTTGATATAAAACTTTAATCATCCCATAAGGAGAATCATAACTAATTTCACTAAATTCAAATAAACGTTTTCTTAAATCAACTAAAAAAGTTTTATATCCTCCACTTAATGGAGATAAGCCACCAACTCTTTTATATAGATAATCACCGATTGATCCATAAGAATAATGATTAAATGAGACCATGCCTCCTTCATCATCTTCATTTTTTAACCCTAAATTAATAGTTCCATCTTCTTTAATTGCATCCCATCTTTCCCATAATGTAGTAGCTCCATTTTTAATTTCATAAAGCCATGAAGGAAGGGTATCTTGTAATAATAATTTCTTTGTTGTCACTATGTCTAAAAAATCATGGACTGCAAATAATAAAACCGGGGTTCCAGAAAATCCAGTGGTTAAATGATAATCGTTATTTTCAATTAGAACTTTTAATCTACTAGCCATTACTTTTTTAATTGATTCATCTAAATCTAAATAAGTAAGAGCAAGTGCATAGCCACTTTGAAATTCAAATTTTAATTTTCCATCCTTATCTAAAAATTTATTCTTAAAAGCATTAGATATTTTTTTATATAAATTTTCGTAATATATTGCATCATCTTGTTTATTAAGTATTGTTGCTACTTTTGATAAGATATTACACGAATTTGCAAAATAGCAAGTAGAAATCCAAGGTCCTTTAAAAACCCATTCTTTAAAATCCTCATTTGGTGCGCACCAATCTCCAAATTGAAAGGGATACTTTAAAATATATCTATCAATCTTATTAAAAGATAAAAATTGTGCCCAAAATTTTTCTGCATTGACGAATTTTTTCATATGGCAATATTGTCTTTTTAATAAATTTATATCTCCTCTAGCAATATAATTAGCCCAAGGAACTAATACTGCTGCATCTCCCCAAGTAGCTAGCGCAAAATTTGGCAATCCACCTTTATCATAAGGAATAGTCCAACGGATCCCTCCTCCAAAAGATTGCTCATAATTCATATCCATAAGCCATTTAGAAAAAAATCTTGACATATCAAAATTAAAAACTGCAGTATTAGAAAAAATTGCAATATCACCAGTCCAACCCATTCTTTCATCTCTTTGTGGACAATCAGTAGGAATATCGACAAAATTACTTCTACCTCCCCAATATATGCTTTCAATTAATTTGTTAATTGCTATATTTGAAGTTTTTAAATTTCCGACTCGATTTAAATCACTTGATAAAGCTAAACCTCTAACCTTAATATCATCTTTTTTAATCCCTTTAATTGAAATATATCTAAAACCCATATATGTAAATAAAGGGCTATAATTTTGCCTACCTTTTTTACATATATAAACAATTTTTGCCTTTGCAGTTCTTAATGGTTTCGTAAAAACTTTATTATTCTTTAAAACTTCAGCATGTAAAATCTCTATTTCTTGACCTTCCAAAGCATTTAAAATTTCAAGTGAGACAACTCCAGCAAAATTTTGTTTAAAATCATAAACTAATTCATCTTCTTCGCTTATTAAAATAGGCTCAAATGTTTTAATAATTTTTACTTTTTCACCATATTCTGCAACGATTTTTGTTTTTTTAGGAAGATTTTTGTAACATTTAACATTTTCAAAATTATATTTTTGAATTCGAGCATCATAAATTTCTCCATCATAAAAATCTGCAAATTTTAAGTTATGATTTGTTGATACTTCCCATGTTTCATTGGATGCAATAATTTCTTTTTCTCCATCTTCGTATTCAAGAATAAGTTCAAATAATAATTTTTGTGTATCGCTATAAATTTTATTTTTTCTTTTATATGTAAAAGCTCCTACTGCCCAACCTGGAGCTACTATTACTTCAATTTCGTTTTCACCTGTTTTAAATTCAATATTATTATATGTTTGATATTGTATTTGCTTTCGGTAATCAGTAAAACCCGGAGCAAAATATGAATCACTTTTTCTTTCATTATTAATAAATAATTGAAATATACCAATGGATGTAACATGAATTATTGAGCGTTTAATTTCTTTCTTAACAATAAATTTTTTTCTAAAAAGAAGTGGCTTTGGCGAGGATTTTTTAGGAATCTCAACATATTTTCCAATCCATTTACCTTTCCAACTTGAAGATAATTTACCAGTGTAAAAATAGATTTCTTTAAGATCCTTATTTAAAAAGTTACTAGTAACAAATAATTTTAATTTATAACATGTATCACTTTGAAAATTTACATTAGATATTTCAACCATTATTTGATTTTTATCAAGGATTTCATCTGATTTATACAATATTTGATTATCTAAATATATTTCATAATTATAACTTTTAAGATCCTCCTCATTTTCATCTGAAATTAAATTAAATGAAAAGTGAGGATGAATTTCATCTGTTACTATATAACTTGATTTGTTTTCTACCAATAAATCTTTAATTTTAAACATATGAATTACTTTTTATTTTTCTTTTTTTCTTTAGCAAGTCTTTTTTCTTCTTTTGCTTTTACTTTATTTAAATATTTTTGATTTTCAATATCAAAATCTAATCCTTTTTTAGCACAATATTCTTTTAAGTCTAAAATTCGATTTTCCTCTTGTTCTTTTTCGTATTTTTCTTCCTCTTGTTGTTGTAATATCTGAGGATCAACCCATTCTTTTCCATTTTCTAAACATAATGCTTTCTTTCTAGTTATAATTTCATCATTTATAGTGTTCATTTTCTTTTCAACATCAACAAATGGTAATAAAACAATTGCAACAATTGCTAATATAATGTCTAAAGCGTAAAAACTAAAAACAATAAAGTTTATAATTTCATTTGATGGCTTAACTCCTTCAGCATCTACAAATCCAAGTTTTAATAAGCCAGACTCATATCCTCCAGCAAATGGTGCATAAATGAGATTTTGAATAGCATAAACTATACCTGCTCCCATTAGTCCTTCAAGTCTATAACCAGTTTTAGCCTCAATACTATCATAAGCATAATATAGCAATGTTATAAACACATATGAATTTGGTATTGTACCTAAATTACGTAAAAAACCTCCAATAATCGCTACATAAATATTTGAAGAAAATATCCAACCAAAAATAGAACCTATTAAAACACAAACATATCCGCATATAGTGACATTTTTAATACCAAATTTCTTGGCTAAAGGATAAATTATAATCGCGCCAATACCAACAGGAGATCCAACAGCTATCATATATAATGTATACATTAAAGGTTTATTTTCACCATCTAATAAAAATTTTACATAAAAATATTGCACATTACTTCCCTTATAATAATCGCAAATTCCAATTAAAGTAAAAATAACTGTTAATATTACAAAGTATTTATTTGTAAATAATGCTTTAAGTTGTGTTTTTAACGGAATTTTATTAACATTTTTTTCACCTTCTTCAAGAACATCATCCTCAATTATTCTCTCTTTCGTATAATAAAATTCCATATAAATTAATGGTATAGCAATTATTGATAGAACAATCATTAAAATAGCATATCCATAAATGTCTTTTTCAAGCCAAAATGGAATAACTACATTATTTACTAATAAACCAATAATTATACCTGAAATAATTGTCCAACTAACTTTTCTAATAAAGCTCAATTGATATTTTTCTTTTGATGATCTTGTTGAAACAGAAACAATATTGTCTTTAAATAGATTAAAATAGGTTACTGCAATAGTGTGATAAACAATAAATATTGTAAAGAAATAATACCAGTATGCTTCCCCTAAAGTTTTTCCTGGAAATAAAAATATTAAAAAACCACAAATTAATGAAATGAAACAAAAGATTAAATATAATGGACGAAATCTACCATATTTTGAACTAGATTTAGAAATAATAAATGACATTAATAAGCCAGTTAATACTGCACCAATTCTAACTGATGTCATAACTATTTCATAAACATTTCCCATGTTTTTAATGCTTTCAATATTATTTACTCCATACATTAAACCAGTTTGTTGCGTAAAAAATTTTTCAACTAGCGCTGCAATTGTATTAATTAGAAAAATCAAGCCTAAAGGACCGATTAAATGTCCTAATATTTTTTCTTTTTTAGATATAGTTCTAGTCTTAATCTTGCTATCGAAAAATTTTAAATCAAAAAAATTCTTTTTTTCTCTTATTTTCATAATTATAAATCCTTTCCATTATTTTTTATAATTTCACTATAATGATAAGCCGATTCTTTCATAGTTCTATTTAATGTTTTATAATCAACATAAACTAATCCAAAGCGTGGTAGATATCCTTCTGCCCATTCAAAATTATCTAATAATGACCAGTAATGATATCCGATAATATTGATTCCATCATTTATAGCTTTTTTAACGTTAAATAAATATTCATCAATAAATTTAATTCTTTTAACATCATTTACTTTATTATTTATAATAACATCATTATCACACATCCCATTTTCAGTAATCATAATAGGTAATTTATACCTTTCATAAATAAATTTTGATGTGTAATATAAAGTTCTTCCATCTATAACCCAACCTAGTGAATTTGTTTGTAAATTGGTTTTATTAATTTTACCATTCCCAAATGGGGAATAATTAAAAGCTTCATAATTATTAATTGCTAAAAAATCTAAATTTACTTTTATTTTTTTAGCAAATTTATTACTAACTCGATAGATTAAATAAGAATGAACACCTTTACCTAATATTATAGGGTCAAAAAATAATCGATTATTAATAGTTCCCATTCCTTTATAAAAACTTTTATATCGAGCTTCTTCTATACTTTTTTTATCATTTTCAACTTTAGGAATATATGCACCTGATCCAAAAGAAAGACTTATCATAGGAGGTTTTTTTGCATATTTTCTAATAGTATCAACGCTAACCTTATTTGCTAATAAAAAATTTTTAATTATTCTTGAAAATCTAAAAATTACTCTTTTAAATGGAGCATGAGCTGATGTTATATATCCATTAAGTAAAAAACATTGTGGTTCATTAAATGTTAACCAATATTTTACCCTATCTGAAAAATATGTTATAACAACCTTAGTATATTCTTCAAAAAAAGATACGATTTTTTTATTAAGCCACCCATTATACTTTTTTTCAATCCATAGTGGTAAGTCCCAGTGATAAAGAGTGACAATTGGTTCTATATTATTTTTAATCAATTCATCAATCAAAGAATTATAAAACGCGATTCCTTTTTCATTAATTTTACCTTCCTCAGGTATGATTCTTGACCATGATAAAGAAAATCGATAGGATTTAACACCTATTTTTTTCATAATTTCAATATCTTCTTTAAACTTATGATAATGATCACAAGCAATATGAGAATCACTATCATTTTTAATTTTTCCTTTTGGAATATCATCCCAAATGCTCATCGATCGTCCATCTTCTAGATAGGCACCTTCAATTTGCGCAGAACTAGTAGACACTCCCCAAAGAAAATCTTTTGGAAACTCATTCATAATTTTTCTCCTTTATATTAATATGTATGATTTTTTCATTAACATATTTTGATATAATTTTAATGACACCTTGACCAATATTTTTGCCCTTAATAACAAATGCAATACTTCCTCGATAAAATTTATGTTTATTATGAATATAATCTTCTGGATTATTTGATAATGCGCTCCCTAATGCAATTAAATTTAAATTACTTGAAGTAATAATTTCACATTCTTCTTCATAACATGGCAAAAGCTCATTTTTATCATTTAAGACATCAACATTTACAAAAATAATATCTTCACTATCTAAAGTTAAAACTTCTTTTGATAATCGAATATTTAAATGCGGTTTATTATCGCTAGATGAAATTATTGAATAACATATTTCTTCTTTATTTTCATTTAAAGCAATTGCTTTAAGATAACCTAATTTATATTTTTGTTTAAAAATCACTCTATTATTTTTAACTTTTTTTATACCAAGTAATTTATCATTTAGGTAGAGTTTAATAAAAGGATATTTAGAATATACTTCAACTACCATCTTTTTATTAACATAATTATGAAAATTATAATTTGATATTGCATTAGTCATTTTCCAAGCTGATATTTTAGGGGTTTCATTATAATGATTAATAGGCCTTATACCAATTATAGGTTTATCATTTTTATCATTTAAAATCATTTCCATAAAATTTAATAAAATAGTTTTATTATTTATCAAATCAAATAAACCTGAACCATATGTTAAAGGTAACCCCTTATAAGAATAATAAGTCCAATCACCAAACCCTGCTTCACCTAAAAAATCAAAACCAACCCAAATAAAGTCACCAATTAAATTATTGATTTCATCCATTTTTTTATAGTTAAAAGGGGCATCATTTATAAATGTTTCACTACCAATCAATAAACGATCTTTATGATATTTATTGTCGATATCATATCTAGCAGAACCATAATTTAATCCAACTATATCAATAACATCACTAATGTTATTTTCCACCTTATCAGCTAATTTAGTTTTATTAATAAAAAAGATGAGCTTTCCTAGTTTTTGTGTCCAATAATTAAAAAAATTAGAACCAACTTTTTTCTCTTTTGTTTTCTTATTTTCTTTTAATGGAACTTTATTGTATTTTTCATTATCCTTATAAATACCTAAACCTAATTTATCATATACACAAATTAATAAATTTATTCCACATGTTATTTTTCTAGTGTCATCTTCTTTTCTTAGATAATTTGTCATATCAATTAATGTATTCATACCTTTTTGAGTATTAATTTCACTAACTTCATTGCCTAAAGAATAAATAATTACTGATGGATGATTAAAATCTTTATTTATCATGCTCTTAATATCTTTTTTATATTCTAAACTTGAAAAATCACGACTATGATCATGATAATTTTTAGGTATATACCATCCATCATATAATTCGTCAATAACATAAACTCCAAAAAAATCACAAGCTTCTAATATATATCTAGAACAAGGATTATGAGCACTTCTAATAGCATTAAAGCCTGCATCTTTTAACAATTTAATTCTTTGATATTCAATTTCTTTATAAGAGGTCATTCCAACAATACCATTATCAGAATGAAGGCATACACCTTTTAATTTTGTTTCTTTTCCATTGACAAATAATCCTTTTCCATTGATAAAAGAAGTTTCTCTAATACCGAAAAAAATTTCTTCTTTGTCATTAAGGGTTTCAACGATAAGTTTATATAAATAAGGGGTTTCATCACTCCACAAATTAGCATCTCTTAAAGTAATAATTTGTTCATTACCATTATATATACAATCATCTTTGTCATATATTTTAATTGTTGGCTTTAATATAGAATCTACTAGTACTTCGATTTTTCTTTCTTTATAATCCAAAGTTTTTATTTTAATTGAATTAATCTCTTTTTTTCTTTTAATTATTAATCTAACTGGTCGATAAATACCTGCACCTGTATAAAATCTTGCTGAAGGAACTAAAGAATTATCAACATAGACTTCAAGTTTATTTATTCCTTCATTTACTAAATTAGATATATCGAAACTAAATTCACTGAATCCATATTTATTTATACCTAGTTCCACATCATTAAAAATTACTCTTGCATTACGATAGACACCTTCAAATAATAAAGAAAAATAACTATAATTTTCTTTATGGATATTAAACACTTTTTTAAAAATATATTTTTTTCCTTCAAAAAAAGCCCCTGCTTCTCCACTAGCACATTCTTTATAACGCCTTTCGTTGATTAAAGCATCATAAGGAAGATCAACTTTTATGGAAGTTTTATCTTCAAATATCAGCTCCCAGTCTTTTAAAAAATCATTTATCATAATATTATCATCAACTTATTATCAAATATTTTTTTATTTAAATATTGTAATTTTGTTCAAGTTATTGTAATTTTATACAAATGGATAATTTAAATTATTTAATTTATTTTTGTGAACAATTTTATTCATCACATTATTTACCTATTGCTATTTTTTATAACAATAAAAGTAATATACATTCTTTTTGTCCAATTAAAAATTGGGGTGATTTTATAAGACAAAATATCAATTTAGATTCCCCATTTTATCCATACATATATAATTCTCAAAAATATGGTATTTTTGGACTAATTAAAGTTTGCGATTATTATTTAGTTATTGGACCAGCTAGAGCGCAAAAGAAAAGCGATAATTCTATAAAAATTATCGCGCATGAATTAAATTTAAGTAACGAAGAGTTTATACAATTAAAAGAATTTTTCTATGCTCTACCAAATTATACTTATAATCATTTTTTTAATTTATTATCGTTTTTAGAATTTTCATTAAATAAAAATAAAATAGATATAAAAAATTATTATTTATTAAATCAAAATTTTTCAAAATTTGTAGAATATAATAAGGTTAATAATCACATCAAAGATAATAATAACTACCATGGGACATATTATTTTGAAAAAATAATGTTAGAATATATAAAAAATGGTGATTCAATCAAACTTAATGATTTTTTTAATAAAGTTATAAAAAAACAAAAATTTAATGAAGGAAAGGTCGGTAATAATGAATTACGACAAGCAAAAAATATCCTTCTTGCAATGATTGCTTTAGTTGGTAAAACTTCCGCTATTGATGGCGGAATGGATATTGAAGAATCATATAATTTAATAGATCTATATTCAATTGAATGTGAAAGATGTATAAATATCAAACAAGTTAAAGACTTACAATTAAATGCTTTATTAGATTTTACTTCAAGAATTGGTGACTCAAAAAAAATCCTTAAATATTCAAATGATGTTAAAAATGCTATTTATTACATCAAAAACAATCTTTATAAAATTAAGGAGGTTATGGAAATCGTTAGTTATGTTAATGTTTCGAAAACAAAATTATCGAATGATTTTAAAAAACAAGTTGGTAAAACATTAAACGAGTATCTAAATGATGAAAAATTAAATGAAGCAAAATTACTATTAAAATATAGTGATGAATCAATCGTCAATATCAGTTTATTTTTAAATTATTCTAGTCAATCATATTTTAACAATAAATTTAAAAATAAATTTAATATTACACCAAATGATTTTCGTAAAAAATACAAATGATATATGTTAGATAAAAATAACATCAAAATTAAATATCACTTATATCCTTATTCTTTTACTATATAACCTTTAAGTATCTTTTTTAATTCAATTTTTCTAGAACTCAGGTATTCAAAAATAATTAATGCCCCAATGATATCAAAAAAATATATAAAATGAGAAATTGCACATATTAAATAAATAATTTTTTTAGTTTTAAAAAATTTATCAATAAGAAAGATAATATTTGGTGTTTCTTCAATTAATAAGAACAAATAAGTTGTAATTAATGATATAACATAAATAAAGATGGGCTATAAAAATTAAAAAGATATTAAATGTTCCTATCCATAAAATTCCAGAGAATACATAATTAATAATAAAAAATGGTATTAATCCTAATTTGATTCTTAAAGTCATTGAAATAGTTAATTGATTAACAATTTCTTCTTTTTGTTTAATATAAAGAATCAAATTAATAAACCTAAGAATTAAAATAATACTAACAATAGCTAAGCAACCTATAAGCATATATTGAATTATTAATGTGGTTTTATTAGATTCTTCTAAATTTATACTTGCAAAAGTAATAATTACTAAAATAAAATAGCATAAATATCTAGCAAAGTAAAATTTAACCACGAAATTG